>Ga0265797_10006263_pt1 | contig 16912 bp, 10 predicted proteins | sample P2T30metagenome_FD_192433 | JGI IMG/M metagenome (GOLD analysis project Ga0265797, IMG submission 192433) | Plant litter microbial communities from East Loma Ridge, Irvine, California - P2 T30 | ecosystem: Environmental > Terrestrial > Plant litter > Unclassified | place: USA: California...
AGAGAAGAGCGATGCAACTTCAATCGTTCGCGATCTCACAAGGCTGCTGCACAATGTACAGGTAGAGATGGACGGACTCCATGTACGTGCTGTAGTCAATATGCATTCATGAGCAGCTCGTCGAGTGCTTCGTCCCCGCATTCGGCGACGTTCGTAGATGGGTTATTCTTGCTTGCAATATTCTGCTCATTATCGTTTATCTTCTATCTTCTAGTGTTTTTTTCATAATCGTCGCAATGATCAAGCAAGGGGTTCCACAATGGAAAGTGCTTAGTTCTTGAGCACGAACCTGTACCTGGGCATGCCCTTCTCGAAATCAACAATGGCCTGGTTGGCGTCGGCCATGGGCCTCTCGTTGATCCACGGGTGGATTTTCTTGTCGGCGGCGAGCTGCAGCATCTCCCTGATCTCAGCAGGGGAGCCGATGAGGGAGCCGCCGATCTTGACCTTCTTCAAAATGAGGCTGAAAGCCATAAATTCTGGAATTGGGTCTTCCGGAGCCCCCACTTGAATGAATTGGCCGCCAATGTCGAGCAGGCCGAGATAACTTTGAAGGGGCAGACCAGGGCCCGAGACGGTGCTGACAATGAGGTCGAGAGAGTTGGCATAGGTCTTCTCGTAACCCTCCTCGGCGGTGGCGATGAATTTGTCTGCTCCCATCTTCAGAGCGTCTTCCTTTTTGGCGTCGGTGCGGCTGATGGCCACGACTTCTTTGGCGCCGAGCGCCTTCGCCCAGAGGAGTCCGAAGTGACCCAGTCCGCCAATACCAACAATACCGACACGCTTGCCGGGACCGCAGCCGTTCTGCTTCAGGGGAGAGTAGAGAGTGACACCACCGCAAAGCATAGGCGCGGCCTCGGCCGAGTCGACGCCGTCAGGGATGGCGAAGACGAAGTTGTTGTCTCCCCTCCAGTATTTGGCGTAACCGCCGTACGATTTCTCGCCAGTGGGCCATTTTGAGTTGTATGTGCCAACCATCGAGCCACAGTAGTTCTCCGAGCCGTTGGCGCACGAAGCGCAGTCGCCCTTGAGGCAGGCACCGGACTGGGCACCGACACCGACGCGGTCGCCGACCTTGACGCCGTTCTTGACGTCCTTGCCCACGCGGACGGCCTTGCCGACAATTTCATGGCCAACAACGCAAGGGTAGGTGGTCGGGCCCCAGCCGGACTGGAGAGTGTGGATGTCACTTCCACAGATGCCACTGTGCGTAATTTCGATCTGGGTGTGGTGTTAGTAGGGCTAAGGTGACTGCTTCGCATACTGTTTGAGGCATCCATGCGGTGGACAGCAAAAGCTGGATTTTTTGACTTGGCTGGCCCGTCCAAAAATCCCGCTTTTGCTGTCAGGCGGAGGGCATCTTACGTCGATGTCGGTCTCCTGGAAAGCCTTGGGCTCATAGGATTGCCAGACCATGTTGCCCTTGGCGGCGTTGGCATCGAGGCCCATCCATCCCTCAAACTTATAGTCGGTAGAAGACATGTTTTAGGATTTTTTGGTGATAGTGTTGATTGAAGTGAAACAAAAGTTTACGGTAACAGTCCAGACCTGAAGACAGACCAACAGAGATATAGTAGATGCTTAAGTAGGGTGTCTTTGCACGGCTCCATATTTGAAGCGCCACCACGCCATCATCATTCACTTTTCGACGGCGATAACAACTATCGCCGCGAGATTGTGAATCCGTGCGAGCGGCCGCGTGCGGTGTGGCGGTAGTGTGTCTTCACTTGTCATGATACCCACTCGTTGACGTCAAATCGTATCGCGGCATCTACGGCAGTCCAGGCATTTAGCGATTGCACGCCACGATGATATGACCAGTGAATTGTTGCTGAATGCTTCCTTCATTGCTGGCTTGTCAAAATACAACATGTTGGAACAGACAATCTGCCAACCAGATGACGAGTGCAGTGAGGAAAAGATTTCGGTGATTTTTGCGGCTTCAACCGAGGCCAGGGCGATGTTGGTCCGAAACGGCAAGGTGGGATTTGTAATCCCAGGAGAGACTGGGTTGTTTGTTGTCCAGATCGATCAGGGCATGGCATGGTCATGGTCTCTGGCCTTGTGTGTGAATGTACACGTGTATCTTCCTTCTGGATATCCGGTAGCCGATGCCAGGTGGCTACTCATGAAAGAAGATGCCATCCTTTGGCGTATACAGATCCCGTAGCCTATGCCAGTTGGTCGATTCGAGAACGAGGCTTCGATGTTTTCATCTGGCAGCGGAGGTACAAGATCAAAATCAAGTCCAGGACATCAAGAGACGCAAAGTGAAGTGAAGTGAAGTGATGTTATAGTTAGACGCTGGCGGTAACATCAAGGTGCCCGCCGAGGTTATCTCGCCTGTCGCTTATTCCGTTCCTTCCCTCCTGCATCTGCATCTCCTCACTCATCTTGGCAAGCCAATCGGAATATCGCGCGTACATCCGGCGCCAGCTGCTGACCTACGACCGATAGTCCCCTTCCAATATAGAGGTGCTGCGACACAATCGTCTCTCACCCACGCATTTCGGCCTCGATCATCACAAGATAAACGCCATTCGTCTCCGAAGACTGTCGTACCGATCACTTACGAATCTCGAGAAATCTTCTTCACATTCAATTCTACCTTGAAAGCCGTTCACGATGTCACTTGACGGCATTCTCGTCGTGTTTACGTCCAAGTGGCATGAAGAATAGGTATGCGCAATAATGCTTGCAGGTCACACAGCCTCTACCTGAGAGGTTCAAGGGTCAATCTCGGTCTCTGATAAACACAAGTTCAGGCATGAGGGTTACGTGCATCTACGTAGACCCTCGTGCTATTTGCCGAAGAGCTGTACGGGTGGATGCGGCAAGAATACCTAACATGCCTTCGAAAGGTATAATAAGCACATCTTGATACACTCTGGCAAACTCATCCAAGTCATGAACAACTGGGTTGTTAAGCGTCTTCGCAATGCCTTTGCTGGCCATCAGGATCGTGACTTCAGGGCTCCGGATTCTGGACTCCAAGCTGATACAAAAACCATGTCCAACCCTCAACATGAAACTTCGGCTCGTACGGACCACGCAACGCCTCCACACTCCAACACGGAGGCATTCAATGCCAAAGACCTGGTATAAGTAGACATCCCAAGCAAATTCCATTCTTCTCAATTACACACAAAAACCAAAAAGTCCACGTGAACCACCAGCAATTTTCAATCTCAAGATCAGAAATCAGCAAGAAAACAGCAGAAAGCCATGTTCCTCACCAACCTCCTCCCCCTCGCTCTCACCCTGACCCTCACAACCGCCACCCTCCAGCCTGCCACCTCCAACACCAAAGGCTCCTACCCAAGCAACCCCGGCTGCTCCCCCTCCGCCAGCAGCAACGCCATCCAAGCCGCCGAGTGCAGTCACAACACCCGTACCTCCACCACACAGACTTTCGCCATCTTCAAGACCGACCATCAGTACGACGATGTCTACGGCGCCCCCTACGGCACCTGCGAGGCGTACACTTGCGCCGCCCCGGCTTCCGCTGACGAGATGAGCGCTGATGCGGATTACTGGACTTTCTTCTGGGGCGCTGAGGGGGAGAGCGAGGGCGAGGGGGCTGGATGCATTCGAGACCCTTCCTCAGGCGTTTGCGGGTGTGAGAGTAGTTCGGATGGGAAGTTTGTTGCTGGGAAGACGGATTGTGTTTAGAGAGGGCTTACCCTGTTGGCGCCTTTCTTTTCTATTTTCCCTCATACGGTCTATATATCGTCCATGCCTAAGCTGAATGAGTTGGTTTCTCAAAGCAGTAGCTTACAGCGTCCCAGGAGTGACGAAAAATTCCATCAGCTGGAACCACTCGTTGGTTTAAGACGATTAGTCTATCTTTCCTCAAACCGGCTCAAAGCTCACAAGACTTTCACCGCTTTTCCACCAACCAGCCAACACACCTTCTCCGCAATCCCCTCCTCCTCAAAGACCTGCCTCAACTCCTCCCCGAACTGGGTGAAATGCCCCCAAGCCTCGTAATGCATCGGCACAAGGAAATCCGCCTTGACCTCCCTAAACAACCGCGCCGCCGACTTGCCATCCATGGTGATCTGGTACATAGAACCGTTCGGGTCGTTGAAGTCCTTCGGGGCGTGAGCATTACCGAGATTCAGGATAGCGGCGGTGACATGGTACTTTGAAGCGATGCTCGCGAGTTCGGGGATGTAGACGGTGTCGCCGGAGAAGTAGATGGCGTTTGGCAGGCCGTCGCGGCCGGTACCAAAGTCCGAAGAGGTGATGAGAAAACCGGTGCACTCTTGGTCGTCGCAGTGTTTGGTTGGTGTGGCGATGATTTTGAACTGTTTGCCGGCGATGGCGACTTCCATTTCTTGCCAGGGTTGGAAGCCGTGAACGAATGGGCGGGGCTGGAGGGCTTTGAGGCCGGCCATGGTGGTGAAGACTCGGCGGCCGTCGAGCAGCTGGCGGCCCAAAGGGTCTAGGTTATCGTCGTGGTCTTCATGGCTCAGAAGAACGGCGTCGATGATCGGGAGTTGGTCGAGACGGAGAGCTGGGTCTTCGGTGACGGTCAAGGCAAAGTCATCTGTTATGGGGAAGGATGTGCCGGCTGGAGAGAAGAAAGGGTCGGTGAGCATGTTGACTCCGTTGATCTCTAGGATCGCGGTCGCTGTTCCCACATGGGTGACGTTCAACTCGAGAGGAGCCATTGGGAGAGGAGGTTGATTTGAGAATTGCTATGGACGTCGGAGGCCGTACGGCTCATGATACTTATATTCGCTCACTCGCTGTATTTTGAACAGCCAGACTGATTGCATTGGTAATCTCTTTTTCTTCTCATCATCGAGTCTCAACTGGCTTCTGTAAGCATCTTGGAGAGTTGGAATGTTCTCATGTCAGACTTCGGGGACGTCGGGCTTGGCCTTCGGGGTCAGTCTTTCGGGCCCCGATTCCAGGCTAAGGACCCCGAGAGAGAGGTGAGGAGTAAGCAGGTCGCGAAAGTGCTCGGAACTGGGTAACAAATATGTAGGAGCTTGCAGTCGGGTAGTTCAACACACACTATTCGAACGCGTAGAGCTCGTAGATCCAGAAGTACTCGTCTATCTGTAGGAAGAAGATGCGGAGACATACAGAGATTGAGATTTACTAGCAGTTTGTTTGGCGTATTTACAGGATTCATAACAGTACATGTGAGAATGGCTCTGGGCAACGGCTTTTCCGAGGTATTCATCGGATCGGTACCCTTGTACGCTCTCACCATTTACTATCATCACATCTCGTCAAAAGAACCATCTCACGACCACCCTATGTCTGTGCGACGCTCACGTGCTTCTGTTGCTTGCGAGAAATGCAGACAGCGGAAAGTGCGATGTAGCATCACACTCACCGGGGTTCCTTGCGTCTCATGTACGCAAGACGGAATGGTTTGCACAGTCCGGCAGACCAAAAGTAACCAGTATGTCGGGACGACGTAAGCACGAGAGTCCGCTGACTAAATACTCATGGTACAAGCGTGCCTCTCCGACGAGCTCTAACACCACAGTCTCCTGCTTCCAACCTAGGCAACGCAGGACGCAGTAACGAGCCTCAGGATGCCAATCCACCGCCAGCACGCACCTACTCTTCGCCTAGCGGACATGGCCATACAGAACGTTTGACAGATCGGCTTTCGTACCCGAACATCAGTAACGAGCCATCTGAGGAGCATACAGGGGCTCAGATCGTTTCTGCGGCGGTCGGGCAGAACAACGAGCCGAATGACTTGCCATTTTACATAGGTAAATTGTATCTCCAATGGTACACGATATCTTGAGCTGACTAGACGATACAGGAGAGGCCTCAAGCTTCAGTGCAGTGCTTGAACTATGCTCAGACGGACAACACCCTGTTCGGCGGCATGTTCTATTGCCTTCGCACCCGTCTTCGCTTCCCGAAGAAGACGTAGAGTACCTCAGGCGCAAAGGAGCATTTTCTGTACCTCAAAGTGAGACGTGCAAGTCTCTTCTCCGCGCTTACTTTCATCACATACATCCTCTAATGCCTGTTGTGGACGCTGCATCTATCATGCCTCTATTAGCTGACGGCCAAGCGACCCGGTTCAACCTTTTGTTGCTGTGGAGCGTCTTCTTCTCGGCCGTGACCGTAAGCCTGCGGTCATGCATCTTATCTTTGGACGGGGAAGCTGACTTTTCTCTAGTTCGTTCCAGCAGCGACTTGGGAGAACGAGCATTACACTTCGAGGCAACAGATGAGAGATGCAATGTACTTACGCGCGAAGGTACGTTAGTTCGGGAATTTGCATCGAAGGGACTACAACGTACTGGCAACTTGAGGCAACACTGATGCTTTACAGTGCATGTACGACAGTAGCGGTGAGACGGACCGCACTGTCCTGCTCCAATCCGCCCTCCTGCTGGCGTTCTATCACTCGGAGAAAGATCTACACACCCAGCCCTGGTACTGGTCGGGCATTGCGATCAGTCACTGCCAGATCATGGGGCTCCATCGCCCGCCCGCAACAACAGATGACCGGTCGTCCGTCGATGGCAGGAAGCGTAGAATCTGGCGACGGCTCTGGTGGTGCTGTTTTTTCCGAGATCGCTGGTTGAGCCTCACCCTCGGCAGACCACTGCGGATAAATCTGGAGGACTGCACCGTACCTTCACCCGTAGCCGCCGACCTTCTCATAGATGTAGCCGACATGCCTGGCATTCTAGCGGCAACTTATATCCCTGCGGATTACTCACAACTGGCACAAGACTGGGTTTTGCTGATGCACGTCAGCAAGCTACTGGGCGAGGTGTTGGCCCTGAGTTTCCGCCCGAGTGCACGAAAGCCAACACTTCGACAGGTCAAGGATTTGGAAGAAGCTATACTGGCTTGTCCTGTCGACAGAGGTGGAGACTCTCGCCTGAGCAGCAGCGCGATGTTCTCGTGGTGTCATATTCAGTTGCATTACCAGTAAGCGCATACTGATATCCTATGTGGTGACGATGCAATTGTCTGACTCTGGTAGGGCGTTATGCATCACCTTCTACCGACCTTTCTTGATCGAAGTGCCGCAAGACATGCCATTGGAAGCACGCGGAGAGTGGCGGTCTCAAATGCAGACCAAGTCCGAGGCAGCAGCGTTCCAGACGAATGTCATCCTCGAAAAGATAGCGAGAGAGAAACTCCTCTCATTCGCAGGCCCATGGACGTGAGTTGTGGAAGACTTCGAGCCGTTCTTGCTGCTCTCTTTTATTGACCAAGCATTCTTCACAGACCACCTTTACTGATACCTGCAATGCACGTGCATCTACTCAACTCAAAGTCGCTGGATCCTCTATCCCGCCAGATCAGCCTGAATAAACTGGAATTCTGCATGCTACTGCTGGGGGAGCTCCAAGCGGCGTACGACTCGGCTGGAGTATTCCGGGGTGTCTTCTTGGAAGCCATTCGCCGAATGTCCTTAGATTCCACATACCGGCCTACTGGAGCTATGGGCTCTACGTCGGACTCGGCAGTGCCTTTCAATCATGCGGCAGCAAACACCGCCCCATCAGGACTCACGTTCGAGGACGGCTTCTTCGACGAGCTCATGGATCAAGGGTCGATCTCTAGCTTTTGGGACTGGGTCGGCTCTACTACCACTGAGTGGAACTGCTGATCTATCAGAGGCGTTCTAGAGCAACAGTCTAGATCGAATGCTCTCTAGATCGAATGCTCTCGGAGACTAGCTCTTCTACAGCTCAGACCGCAGGTAGTGAGACGACTCCGACGACCGAATACACAGACAAGACACGATACTCCTCAGGAGTCGTATGCTCAGGGGTTTGAACAAGTGATATGTTTATGTCATACATACATGAATTAATATGAGAATCAGAATTACGCAGCCACTCCCCAGGAGTTTCCACGCTAAGTTCACGCCACCATCTCCTCAACAAGCTTCCAACGCTCAAGCATCCGACCTGGGAGGCCACTTCACGCGTCTCTCTGCCCTCACATAGAGGTTGACCGGTCGGATCAGCTGGAACATAGGATCGTACTCTGTGGTACCGACCTCCTCGGGCGAGAACTTGTAGCGGTAGACGAGCTTCGACAGGAAAATCTTGGCCTCCTGCAGCGCAAAGTTGAAACCAACACACATCCTCTGGCCTGTGGCAAAGGGAATGTACGCCGCCTTGTGCCTGTTCTTGACCTGCTCGGTGTCCCAACGATCGGGGTTGAAGCTGTTGGGGTTGTCCCACAGGTTGGGGTTGTTGTGGATGTGGTGGATGGCGGGTATGACGACGGCGTCTTTGGGGATCTTGTAGCCGCCGGGCAGGATGAGGTCTGTCTTGGCCGTACGGCCGGGCTGAAAGGAAGGGTTGTGGCGGCGCTGGGTTTCCTTGATGTACTTGTCGAGGAAGGGGAGTTCTTCTGTGACGTCTGCGGTGAATTGTGTGGTTTCGTCGATGCCGTGGTCGATCAATTCTTGCAGAAGGCGCTCTTGCATTCCGGGGTATGTGACGAGGCCGTAGATGAGCCAAGAGAGGAGAGAGCTGGTTGTTGTGAATCCGGCTCCTGTGGCTACGACGAGAGCCTCGACCAGGCTGGTTCTGGGAAGCTTCTCGCCCTTGCTGTCAGTGGCGCGGACGGCGTAGTCTGTGCGGGAGGTCAGTGTCTGCAATCCACGGAAAGCTGGATCTGGACTAATTACTTACCAACCATGTTGGACGCTTCAAGGGCAGCGTCCTGCAAGGGCAGATCGTGGCTACCGCTGCTCTCGGCTCTCGCAATCGACTCTCCCACAAGCTCCATCATGCGGTTGGCCAATACCTGCAACCTCTTAGGGTCTCCAAATGGAAGCTTGGCATACCAGTCTCCCTTGGACGAGATCTTCTTGTTGAGCTCGAGCGTCTCTGCAATGCAACGGACCATCTCGTGGGGATAAGTGTTTGGCGATGCGAAGTGGTTGAAGTCCATACCGAGGACCAATTTACCGACCGCCTGGGATCCGAGTTTGAGCATGTACTGGTAAACGTTCCAGGCCTGGCCCTTTCCGTCGAATTCGTCAAAGACGTTGAAAGCCTCCTCCACCGTCTTCTGCATTGTCGGGGCGTAGTGGCGCACTGCCTTCGGGCCCAACGCCGGAGGCAGGAATTTGTGGGCAATCTTCCATTCTTCTGTGTCTGTGTCGCCCAAGAACACACCGGCGGCCTTGTTCTTGATGGGGTACAGAGGGTGGTTCTTGTTGATGAGCTTTGTGAAGAAGTCTGATTCGGCGAACACAATGGCTGCTGTTGTGGGGTCGTTGGTCAGGTATGTTACGCGGCCGATGCTCTCGGTCTTGATGGTCGGGCCGTAGTGCTCGAAGAGGCGCTGGTGGTTGCCCAGATGATCGGGGTAGACGTCGAAGAAGTTGCCAATGAACGGCAGGCCCTTGGGACCTGGCGCATCTCTTACGGCACGGCCATCTATCGAGATTGATATGGGTCCCTCGCGAGCGCAGATATCTTGGAGCGAGCTGAGAGTTTCCTCGCCGCTTCCGAACGTTACTCCTGTGATGTTTGTCAGTGGATTGCTCGCGATACTATCAACGATTCATGGGACAACGACCGACCTTGTGGCTCAACGATGGCGAAGTGTGCGGCGATCAGGCTTTGTAGATCATAAAGACTGCCATTTGTGTCGACATCGATGTTTCTGGAGGTTGACTCCGGCTCGCCGAGAAGGAAGAATTGCATGATTGGGGATTGTGATGATTGCTAGTTGGACTTGCAGGATGGCGAGAGACAAGCATACTGGCGTCTCGATGCTTAAGTGTACTTCTGGACGGATGCTTGCTCAATCAGTCCAACACCGACGCGACACCAGCATTACATGACCGAGTGGCACCGTCCGTAACACAGACCCTCCAATGTCTTTGTCAGAAGATTTCCGATTGGCCCGGAGTGATACCTCGGAAACGCCCTACCCTGCAATTTAGCGTGCGCGTCCGATTTCCATCGCCGCGTTTCTCTTTTGCTCCGTTCATACGGCCTTGTCGGGATTGCAGCACCGTGGATTGTTGAAAATCGCTATCACAAACCCTGCCTTTTGCTGAACACAGGCCACAATTGCATGTCATGAGCCTCGGTTGCTGACCCGCCAGACGAAACTCGCAATGCTCTCCGGCGCCATCAGGTAAGCGTAGTACCATCGTACAAGGCATAAAGATGCACACCGCGCGACGGACAGCCTCTGAGTCCCCGACGTGACCATACACTACCTTTGCTTGTCTTCTCGCTACTGCCTTCTTTTCACTCTTTTGTTGCGCACGGATTTAACTTCTAGAACTTCTTCTTGAACATACCGATTCGACACATCGCATTATTCGACAGCATGGCGACCAAAGACTACATGCTGAGCGAGGTGGCTGCTCACAACTCACGGAATGATCTATGGATTGTGGTACAGGGCAAAGGTGAGAGACGAAGATATGGGTCTGTCCTAAGCGCCTGCTAACATGAACAAAACAGTCTACGATGTGACTAGCTACGTGCGCGACCACCCCGGTGGAGCAGATCTTCTTATCGATTCCGCCGGACAAGATGCAACCGAAGCATACGCAGACGTTGGACACTCAGAAGATGCAGACGAGATCTTGAACTCATTCCACATCGGCAATGTCACAGATGCGCCTAAAACGATGCGACCCAAAAACGTCCGAATCATCTCACAAGCACCCACTCCCACAACACAAAACAAGCCTAGATACAACAAGATCACATTGGTTGGAAGTGCGCTGGGGGCGACAATCGTCGGTTATGCTGCGATCAACCCAAAGACCCGCGAGCTTGCCTTGTACTTCTCACATCGCCTAGCGAAGCACTTGAGCTTTGCTTCTACATCCACACAGAGCTCCTGGATCGGCGGCTTTGCTCAAGGCTGCGCGATTGCCACCTTGGTCTGTTCCTCTGCTGCTGGCTTCGTCGCATCGAAGCTGAACAAGATGCTCGACATCGAGTCTGGATTCTTGAAGTACCCTCCTTACATGAAGTCTCGCTCGGCTAAGCGTGCCGATCCTCATCTTCAGAAGGGCATCCTCGACCCCAAGGAGTACAAGCCTCTCCCTCTAATCGAGAAGGAGCGCCTGTCTCCGAACGTCTTCCGCTTCGTGTTCCAGCTGCCTGATCCGGAGGATGTAGTCGGCATTCCCATTGGCCAGCACGTCGCCATCAAAGCGACCATCGACGGACAACCAATCTCAAGATCATACACACCCATCTCCAACAACTTGGACCGCGGCCGCATGGAGCTCCTGATCAAGTGTTACCCGGATGGCAAGCTCACCAGCAAATACCTCGCCAACCTGGAGACAGGCGACGAGGTCATGTTCCGTGGACCCAAGGGCTCCATGAAATACTATCCCGGCATGTGCAAGAAGATCGGCATGATTGCAGGCGGCACAGGCATCACTCCCATGTACCAGTTGATCCGCGCCATCTGCGAGCACGAAACCGACACCACCGAAGTCAGCCTCATCTACGCCAACCGCACCGAAGAAGACATCCTCCTGAGGAGAGAGTTGGAGACCTTTGCTCGCAGATACCCCAAGAACCTCAAGCTGTGGTACATGCTCGACCAAGCGCCTGAGAACTGGCAGTACGGCACTGGATTCGTCACACCTGCGGTTATGGCCGAGAAACTCCCTGGTCCATCGGACGATACCGCTGTCATGCTCTGTGGGCCTCCGGGAATGATTGCCGCTTCGAAGAAGGGTCTGATTGCGGCGGGCTTCCGTGAGCCGTCTGCGGTCTCGAAACCTACAGACCAAATCTTCTGCTTCTAGGCTTATTCTTTTTTCCATTGACACTACTATCTGATACGATCACATAATTCACATACAATCTCTTTTGACTCAATTCTTATTGTGCCGACTGTCCGTTTTGACATGAAACATACTGTACTCCGAACACAACAACGCAAGATATCAAATCTTCAACGCATTCGCAGCGAAGTAGAACCGCCGTAGCGAAAAGCCCATGCTTCATGCAATTCTTCCCTGGCTAGCCCTGCACCTCTAGAACGATTTCGCAAGCAGCGCACGGCCGCACGTGGTATTCGAATGAAGGATCACCGCCGGCATTCCGAGTCATGTCACTCTTCACGGATTCCTTTCCTCGGAAAGGATAACAAGCCTTGTTCCCCCCTGCGAGTCTAAGCTTTCTTCTTCACAAGCCACCGAGGATCATTCTTTCAAGACCCGGATGCCGTAAGCGGAAGTGCCGGGTGGCATGTGTTTCACACTTGCGCCCTGCAAATTGCTCTTGCTCTTGTTCTTGCGCAAGTTGCGAAGTTCGGAGATCACCTTTTTTTTTTGACGTGTTTCTTCACGTTCCGCACACGCACCGCGGAAAGGGCTGCGTTCTATTATTGCTTGCCTGTGGCCTTGCGCGTTCGGAGTCGTGTTACAGAATATGGGTCAGCCTTGTGCGTGCCATGCCTACTGTGTTGTCGTCGTGATCATGATGATGTTGATGATGAGGGCCGGTAAGGACGGCAGGCGTTTGTGATATACACTCACTCGCCTGGCCTGTGTTGATTTATAAGTATGACTTCCATACAAAAAGATCGATTGATCAGGACTTTGAATACTGCTTGACTTCACGACTATCATCATTTTTGATCTGTACCCTGATATCACCACACTCAACGACTTTAACGAAATGCAATCTTGGAGGCCGGATTCGGACATTCCCGCCCGACCCGTGGCGGTGATAGGAGCCGGTGTGCTAGGTCGACGGATAGGTTAGTATATCACAGCGACGAGATTATGAGACGCATGGTGGCAGACTGCTAACGCTCATGTGTAGGCTGTGTCTGGGCCTCAGGCGGCTACCACGTCCTCATCTACGACCCCAACGTGGACCAATGTATCCAAGCCAAAGACTACATCACTCAAAACATCGAAGCCTACGCCCAGAAGACGAACAAGACGCCTGGCAGATTCGAGACGACCTCGAGTCTAGCACAGGCGGTGGAAAACGCCTGGCTCGTCGTCGAATGCGTGCCCGAGAAACTCGAAGCCAAGACGAAAATCTTCGGAGAGCTCACCACTCTGGCTCGACGGGATGCGATTCTAGCGACCAACTCGTCTTCATACAGATCGTCAGAGATGCTCGGCGAGGTTCCGGAAGACTGCAAGAGTCGCATTTTGAACATGCACTACTACATGCCTCCGAACTGCATGGTGGTGGAGCTCATGACGGATGGTTTTACCGATCCTGCTATCATCGAGTATCTGGTTGAGCGATCACGAGAGGTCGGGACCCTGCCATATGTGGCGAGGATAGAATCGACGGGGTTCATCTTCAATCGCCTGTGGGCCGCCGTGAAGCGGGAGACTTTGACCATTTTGGCCGAGGGGGTTTCGACGCCGGAGGAGATCGATTCTATGTGGACTGAGATGTTTGTAAAGGGAGGGTCTTTGCCTTGCAAGACGATGGATGGTCAGTTTTCGCGTGAACAAAGGATTGTGGCACATACTGACTTTGCGTTAGCTGTTGGTCTTGATACTGTTGCGTTTATCGAGGGACACTATGTCGCCGAGCGAGGACTGTCTCCAAAGATGACCGTCGACTTTCTGAAGCGGAATTTCCTGGACGTACAGAAACTTGGCAACAAAAGCGTGAACGGTGGTTTGTATCCTTCGGCGACCAGGGATTCTCCCACTTCTCCAGATCAGGCGCAACCCAGGATTCTCGCACTAGACATCGGCCTCTCGTCGACAGACTCGACCACAACTGCAGGAGAGATCGTGGAGCTCACGCCCGGTGGGCAGGTCAAGTCGCTCGTCAAGAACCAGGCATTGCCCGACGGTCTGACCATCGACCCCGCCTTGCACCGTATGTTCTGGACTTGTATGGGAAGCCTCGGAAACCACGACGGCGCCATCTACTCCGCCGACTTGGACGGTTCCAACATCAAGACTGTGCTCGCCCCAGGAGCTGTGCACACGCCCAAGCAGCTGAACCTGGACACGGCAAACCAGATAATATACTTCTGCGACAGAGAAGGCCAGGGAGTGTTCCGGTGCAAGTATGACGGATCTCGACTCCAGAAGATCATCGACAACAGCATCAACAGCCAATCTGGAACGGAAAGCGACGTGATGGGATGGTGTGTCGGCATCGCTTTGTCGCCCTCGCTCAACAAATTGTTCTGGTCGCAGAAAGGTCCGTCGAAGGGGGGTAGAGGCCGGATATTCTCTGCAGAGCTCCCATCAAATCACGGCCCTGACGTCGCAATCACGAACATTCAATGCTTGTTGGACAACCTCCCGGAGCCCATCGATCTCGAATTCGATGAAGAGACGCACTCGCTCTACTGGACCGACAGAGGGGAACTGCCGCGTGGCAATACGCTGAACAGGATACAAGTCAGCGAAGATGGTGCGAAGCCCGTCGGCGCCAAAGAACTCCTCGCCAAAAAGTTCCACGAAGCTATCGGTCTGAAGCTCGATCTGTTGCGCCGCCGGGTAATTGTCACGGATCTTGGTGGTAGCATCTACAGTTGCAAGATCGATGAGGACCAGAAGATTGTGTTGTACGCTGACGAGCGGAGGGCTTTTACTGGTGTAACTTGTATTTAGATGGTAGATCATGACTCATGTCGAAATAGATGCGGTAATTCGTAAAAGTCTTCCCGAGGGCTGATGTGGCTGTCTCCAGCGCGTTGTAAATGACTAGCTTCCCATAGCTGGGAGTCGTTCTGGACGGAGCTGTATAGGAGTCTTTGCCGCTCAACATCCGCTGAGATTTCCGAGTGAAGGCCTGGTGCACTGGTACTTTGTGCTTTCATCGACCTTGCCGTGTACTCAGCGAACCCGCTTTGGAGAAGATGTCTGCCTCTGAGTTCGCGCCAGACGTAGGTTGGCGGCTCCATTCTACGCAAGTGTAGTCCTCTGAGCGGGCATTGAATGACAAAGCGTACCCTCTGAAGGCTTGAGATGTTGCAGTTGAGAAGAGCTGATGCTGTAAGTTCCTGATTCAATAGTTTGGCGTCTAGCTCGAGGTATTGCAGCCAAGTCAGCTCGTCCAAGATAAACAGAGACTTGGCCAATAGGGCAACGTCAGTCGAGTCGCTGTCATCCTCCCAAAACGGCAACAGCAGACTGACTTTCGTAATGGCAGTCTTCCATTGCCTGGGAATCGCGGAGAAGAAAATTTCCATCGAGTCGCAGTCATCGAATGCGAAGGTATTGTCAGAGAAGAACACAAGACTAGCTTCCTCGTTCCATTGCCGACAGACAAGACGTGTATCAAGGTTTTTGCGTCGAGCGCATAAACACGGGAGATTCGTCGGTTGCGGGAACGGTCGGGCTCGCCAGCGATCCTCGTAGCAGTTGGTACAAAGAAACGGGTTCGTCTGCTCTGGCGCCCATTTGCTTCTCCAGGGTGATACATAGACCACGAATCCTCGTGTGAATGCATGTCGCCAGTTTCGCTCGTGCGTGGAGGGCCCACATTCGGCACAGATGTAGATGTTGTCTGAATCGCTCAGCGAGTGGTGTGATGGGCGCGTATACCCGCTGACTGTGTTGGCAGCCGATCGTTCGCAGCCTTCGAGGTGTCGCAAATCCCACTTGACAGGACGGACGAGTAGGAATGAGAATATGTGGGCGCGTAATTCAGGTGGGAGCGCATGAAATTGCGAGCCCAGATCTGATTGTCGATGTTCGTCCATGAGACCATGCGTTTCTTTGGAGCTACCTATTGTGAGTTGAGTGAGTAATAGAACCTAGCGTAGGTCGCCGCCGTAGACGAATGCTAGCACGCTTTATGCGCGTAAGTAGGTTATTACATTGAAGGGTCCGAGTCACTCATCGGATGGCACACCCCCATCCTCTAGACATCACCAGCGTGAGGCGTCGGGTAGATGACATGCATTAATGTTGTTTCCAATGAACGTCCCGCGAAGACGTGACCGTGTTCACGGAGAGGGGAGTCGCAATTCGTTGGAAATACGAGCGGTTTTGAGAAAGGCATAGCGCCGGCGGTATCCGGCACGACACAGAGCATCCGATTGGTTGCCTGTGCGGAAGGGGCTAGGAGGCGATGCCGTGAGCCATACCGCGTAATTCTTCGCAATCATCACAGCCCCCATCATGAACGACAACTGTGATGATGATGGCACTCGTTCAGGCTATGCATAGAGTCGCGTGTCGGGGGTCACATGAGTTGGAGAATCGTAGGGTATTGATGAGGTGAAAGGCTGACGGTCCAACATTGTACTTGGGCGACCTCGCGCGTCTGTCATTGAGAGATCATATTGAACTCAAGATCTAGTCCTCACACAATTGCACGAACGTTTGCTCACGATGGCCGAGCCATTTACAAGGTATAGACATAGTGAACCCTACAACAGGATAAGCTGATCATCTTCATTAGTCCGTACACCAAAGGAAACACTCTGGCTCTCAAAGTCCACCGTCCAGGGAGCAAACATGTTCTACCACAGCTAAAGGACCAAACCGGAGAGCTACGAGTCACGATCATTGACGTTGTAGAGCCTTCCACAATGTCCGTCGTTCTCCACGTTGGACTTGAACAGGAAGACCAAACAGCTCCTATGTCACGGATGATCTTGAAGGTGTACGATCGCCGCTTCTCTCCTCAACTGCGCGAGTTCAAGGACACGGGTCCGGCGACCAGCGCAACCGAAGATCGATTCATTGACTTTGTGTGCCGCGGTTCTCTGCCTCAATTCCTGGCGGATTACGAAGAGCTTGGACCGTGGGCGTACGACGAATGGGACGCGTCCAAGCTGGAGGCATACTTTTACTTCAGATCGACCCTCAGCCATGAGGTTGAACTCGAAGTGTACGACCGGCTTGTCGGTATGCAAGGCATTCACGTTCCGACGCTCTTCGCGGATGTCCGCCTGGCCCCACGAAAGATCACAGCTGATCAGGACGAGAGCTTGACCGAGTACACTG
>Ga0265797_10006264_pt1 | contig 16912 bp, 17 predicted proteins | sample P2T30metagenome_FD_192433 | JGI IMG/M metagenome (GOLD analysis project Ga0265797, IMG submission 192433) | Plant litter microbial communities from East Loma Ridge, Irvine, California - P2 T30 | ecosystem: Environmental > Terrestrial > Plant litter > Unclassified | place: USA: California...
GGGAGTGGACCAGGTTTGCCGAGTACCTGGGATGATAGAGAAGTTGGGACCTGGGTTTGGCTACTTATGGAGATGGAGATTGAAGTACTGCGGCAAATACCGCCCTTCAAGGTCCGACGAATGTGTCGACATCAAAGCAACCCCATGCCTTCAAACTCCAGACTAGCTCTATTATTCTCACAGACGCACAGAACTTTTCCAGTACCCTTATACCTAAGCCGAGGCTGTGATCGGCTTAGTCGAAAGATTGATGCATTCATATTGGGTGAACAGTGACCTCAAACTCGTGATGATATTTTGGAATTAATCTTTCCTTGAGAAGGCAAGTCGCAACCGCACACGCAACACTCAAACATTGCCGCCCGCGGCATGTTTGTCATGATGATGACAAAGACCAGCCTCAGGAATGAAAATATGCTCACTGCTCCTCACGTAGTGGATCGGCAATGGCCTAGCGATGCTGGCCTCGAGATCCTTCAAATCCCACTCCACGTCAGCATGAGCAGAGTCCATGCCTCCCTTATCCGACTCGCTACGCATCGGGTATGCGCTGTTCAACTCCTCCTGACTCGAAGAACCCGTCAGGGCGCTCGCTTTCTCTCCCGGCATCGGTTGCAGTGGGATCGGAGACTTGCCACGGCTCGAATCATCAGATTCACCAGGCAACCTCTTGCTCTGACGACGCGACTCGCGCTTGTCGTGCGAGCGGCCGGATGACAGGGCGCGCATTATGGAGCCGTTCAGGTGCTTCCTGAAGAGAGCTCGTAGCGCCGGGGCGCTGGCGCAGATGAGGGAAAGCTGGATCTCGAGGTGCGCCCAGACGTAGACGTCGAAGCCGACCCAGGTGAGATCGAGGGTGTGGCCGAGCTTTTCCAGGTAGTAGGTTCGCACCGAGCCAGCGGCGACGACTAGTAGACCTAGGCAGAAGATGCAGTTAAGGGCGACTTTCTGTCTTCGTGGCGCGTCAAAATTGCGGAGCATTAGGCAGGGGAGCAGGACCGACCAGAGGTCGCTAGCGATGCTCAGGGTGCCGGACAGGATGTTGGCGTAGCGCGTGTCGCCGCACTTGAAGTCTTCGGTGGCCAGGTAGGTGAGGTTGAAAGACTTCCAGTAAGCTTCTGTGGGAGAGCATGCGAAGATGAGCATGAAGACGAAGACGGAAGAGTAGGCGGCGGTCGCGACGATGGCGGCGATGATGCCGATGACCCAGCGCTTGTTGTAGGTGCCTTTTGTGAGGCGGCGGTAGAAGAAAAGAATGGAGCATTTCGTGCATCCCGTCGAGATGAGGAAGGTCACTTGGAGGGCCCATCCACATTTTGCCAAGGGCTCGAACAAGGGGATTGGTACGTCCCAGACACGAGTACCCGAGCCAAACTTCTCAGTGGCTAGAAGAGAGAAGACTGTGAATGCTATGGATGCCAGCCATCCAGGGAGGAGAAGTGCCTGCGCGATCGTCAGAGGTGTTGGCAGTGGTAAGCGGGCGCAGAGAGACATACATCATCAAGACCAAAGGAACCAGCCTTGTTTCTTGCGCGCAACAAAAGTCTTGTGATGACGATCAAGGAGCTGGCGCCTTGCAACACGCCTGCATATATGGGCATCCACGACCGCCGTTCGGGATTTTGGTAGTCGGGTGCCGGCCATGTTGCATACACGGCGGGATCCAGACGGTTCAGGTTGCCGGACATGAGTGCGATCGGTTCAAAGCGAAGGACAAAGATAGAGACATGACCTTCAATGAGTGACGCAGTCTGCGACGGGCACGATGGGTTTATACGCCATGACTGAAGGGTCGGTTGGCCTACCTACCTACCTACCTACTATGCAGACGTGCAGTAGTGGTGGCATGTGGTCGTCAGTTGGGACAAAACGACCCAGGATCGGGGACCGTCCTCCGCATCCTGTAGGTGTTGTGGATGTATGCAAGCAAGGGATGGCACGGGCCATTGGCACGATCCAGATCAGTGAGATTGTCGTGTATTGTATCTCGATACAGTGATATCCGCGGGTATTGTCGATTGATTGAAGAGTGCGAGGTGCGGCTGAGGGGAAGGTCAAGGAGGTCAAGACGTATCGGGACAGATGCATTGTACCGATGGCTAGGCTCGGCTGTATGCACCCCTGCAGCACCCCGGCGCAATGGTCCCGATTGACACCGGCCCGATGCCACGCGAGTGACGCGACTTAGGGTTACGACAAACAGCAGAACCTGCATTTGGTATGGAGACCTTTAGCCCTCTGTTTTGACAGCTGCATCACGGATCAATCTCCGCAGATGACCCTGTGCGTCAATATTAAGGAATTTAGCAGGCTCTAGCAGCAGATCAGACCAGTCGACTCCACCGCATTCGACACGAAAATGCCAATCTACCCATACGGGCCATGGCTTCCGGCGAACCCTTTCGATGCACGGTACATGAGTACTTCAGCTCAGCTCAGCTCAGCTCCCTTCTCCAATTACGAAACGACCAGATTTGGCGGCAGATGTGCCATTGGCTCGCCTAGGTGCAGCTCGTCAACACCTGCATGTTCACGTTGACGATACGAGATACTTATCGTCATGCGTCCTGCAGCCTGCAATTCCCACGGTGCACGCTGCTGGGACAAAACGTGTCGTGCAGATACAGATGCGCGGGTTACTCTCTTTCTCGTCCCCCGTGTCGGGTCGGGAGTTGCGTTTTTCGATCTGTCGGATATCCCACGCTGCATGCTTGCAATTTTTGATGGCTCTTCAAGATTCGAACACGGAAGGTGCTATGCAGAAGATCCCTTACTATATCGTTGAGGCCTGCAGTTATCATCTCTAGACTCCCGCTAACTACGATGCAGCTCGCGGTTTACGCTACTGAGATGGGAACGTGCCACGCAGATCGAATCTCCGTTCTGTTGTGTCGGGTCGAGATGCTGCGGGGACTTCGGCACTTCGGTAGCGACGTGGCTGGCTGACTTTTCGCCGGTCAACGCCTCCACCTACTGCGACTGGTGAGATGGTCTTTATGAAACGCCGAATTTGATCACCAGCCTTGCTGTGATGCCGGCCAAGGAGCCATCGTACATCCAGGCCTGCGCGCGATGCAACACAAAGAAGATCAAGTGTCTGGCCCGCAGCGGCGGTGCATGTGAGCAGTGCTCCGCCCTGGACATCGAGTGCACGTAAGTTACCATTTTGTATCATGGTGATTTGCTCAATGTACTCGCTACATGCCTGACACCGCTGCAGTCCGCGAGTGCGCAAAAAGCGTAAGACGACAATCACGGAGCAGATCCCAGCTAACTGCAATGCGTCTGATGCGGATGGTCCGCAGGCAGAAGGCCACAATGAGGCATCGCCCAGCCAGAGATCGCAACAAGATCCAACTCCAAGAACTTCAACTTTTCCTGATGCTTCTCGCACGATGGGAACGTCGCCTTATCAGCTTCCGGAAATAAGCGCTCCAAGGCTAGCAGGGGCCGATACCAGCCAGTTGCCACATGATCCTGGCACAGAGAGCTCCACCTATATTGGAAGATCTCATTACACAGGCGACGCTCCATTAGATGAAGCCACCGCACGCGCGTACGCCATCTCGCGACATACTGGGCTTTCCGAGCTCGAGCAGAAGACTCTTGAGCTCTGGAATGTGTACGCCTTGCCACCAAGGGCAGTACATGAGAGCCTGATCGAGGCGTTCAACGAGTATTGCCATCCATGGATGCCCGTGTTGGCATCGAACGATGTCTTGTCAAGAGGTACATCTGACAATTCTCTTCTTTTGTCCCAAGCCGTCTACCTAGCTGCGAGTCGAGTGACCACTTCGGCCTCGATACAGGCGTTTTCATCCCCGGCAGACATTTATCAGCGAGCGAAGGCTCTCTACTGGGTAGGCTATGAGAAAACGCCTTTGACGGTCATCAAGGCGATCACCATGTTGCATTGGTATACGCCCGATGGTCCGGCTCACGTGTCGTATGATACAAGTGAGTACTGGCTCAAGATTGGAGTCGGACTTGCGTACCAAATCGGCTTGAATAGAGAGCCTTCTGCTGGCCCAGAACGCGCAATACGACGGCGCATGTGGTGGACTCTTGTAGTGAGTTCTTCCTCCGTATCTCGCGCTTCCCTGTTCGCGCTCAATTGTTTTGCCGCCATTGTTCCTGTCAAATGGACAGCCCTGAACTCTCGGCTTAAAGCTGACATCGAACAGATCCGAGATTCACTGATCTCTGTCTCCCGTGGCCGGCCACGGGCTATCCAGCTTGAAGATGCCGATGTCTCGCCACCTACCATGGAAGACTTCGTCGAGTCTCCCGCCAATGGAGAATTGTTCATTGCGTACGTCGAGATCTGTCGGGCGACGGGAGACCTTGTACAAGCGTACTCGAGAAAGAAGTTCACCTCCGATGAGCGATCCAAAATGGACGCCACTCTTTTCCGCTGGACAAGGATGTTGCCGTCGCACCTCCGCCTCGCAGACTATTCAGTCACCACGCAGATGTATGAGCTTCGTCCTCACGACTTCCGGGCCCGGCAACTACACGTTCCCTACCTCGCCTGCATCATCATCATGTCGCGATCCGGCTCACCGCACACTGGCGTCTCACCAGCGGCGATTTTCGCCGCGTCGTTCTTGGCCGGCATATACGAGGACTTCCTGGCACGCAACCTTGTCGCCCGGCTTTCACCCACATTCACCACCTTCGGCTTCATGGCTGGTCTCTCGTTGATCTCTCTACGACCATATCCCGCGCTTTGGGCCGCTGCACAGAGCGATTTAACAACGATACAAAACGCCCTTCAAGAGCTCTCAGCTCGCTGGAAGTCGGCAATTGGCGCATCAAAAGTAATCAATAAAGCCCTCCAATCCGAAGTTCACACAGGTCACCTATCAAATGCGGCTCCACTGCCTCTACTCAGCCGAGACGAAGCGCCTCTTTTCGAAGGTTTCCCGCTGGAGTTGTGTCGGATGTGGCGGGCGTACGAGACCCAAAGAGCGTCACAACAGGCTCTGGATCTTGAACTTGAGCCCGTACTTGCTCGACACGCGGATCCGATGGCGGAAGTCTTGACTGAATTGTACGGTCAGCAGGCGCCGAACACCTCGTTGGGGTTGGAATTTGGCTCGGGTGAGGCTTTGTTCGGCGAGGCTTCCTTTGAAGGAATACCGGACTACTTCTGGGGCGATTGGGGGCTGAATTAGTGTCGATTACCAACATGATCGCTCCATATCTATTGCAGCACTAGTATCATCCGATCTGCTCCAAGGTGCTCTAATATTCCTGCAAGATTCTGCCATGGCCGCGGCGATCTCACACAACAAAACTCCGGCACCGCGCGCCGGTGATATCAAATCCCGCGATCGACACGATATTGCCGAAACCCCCGGCGGTTCACGAAGGAGACTGCATTGGACAAGCGATCGTAAATGATACAGGTACATCAAAGAGATATCCACGCAGCTGCTTCGCCCTAACCGAACATACCGCAACAATGTCACGATCCAAATCTTTGTCTTTCGACCACCTCACACTCGAACGCCGCGGCCAAATCTTCATCATCACCCTCCAGCGCGGCGAACAAAACCGCCTAAACACCAAGATCTGCAACGAAGTGATCCAAGCCTTCCACCACATTCAACGAACCCTGGGCAACGATTCCGAAGGCGCTGTCGTCACCCGTGGCCACAACGCGAAGTTCTGGTGCACTGGCGTCGACCAAGACGAGCGCGACTCCAACCCGTTCGCCAACTCGGACGGTTTCTTCCCAATGATCCACACTATCCTCGACTTCCCGTACCCGACAATCGCGTTGCTCACTGGCCACACTTTCGGCGGCGGGTGCCCGTTCGCGCTCTGTCACGATTATCGTGTCATGAACAGTGAGCGTGGCTTCATCTCAATGGTAGTCCTCCTGTCTATCCTCAATTTCTCATACGATTTCGCACGACGCTAACGCTCCCTCCAGCCGCCTGTGAACCTCGGCATGCACTTCGAAGGCATGGGCTCACTGCTAAAGCTCAAGCTTGCCCCCCAGATCGCGCGCAAAATGCTTCTTGAAGCGCACAAGTGGACGAGCAAGGAGGCTCTTGCGGACGGCGTTGTCGACCAGATTGCTCCGCCGGATGCGATGCTCGACGTTGCTCTGGCTTTGGCGAACAAGTGGGCTCCGAAGGCCAAGGCTGGGGTTTATGGCGTGTTGAGAGGGGAGCTTTGCGGCGAGGCCAGTAGAGCTTTTGCGATTGTCAGTCATGTGCATTCTAGGGAGACGAATAGAAGGGCTCTTGTGAAGTTGTAGGGGTAATCCGGAGAACAAGTTCATCAAAATTTGATTCGACTCATTCTCTGGGCTCTAGCATCGACAAGACTACGTGGTAGATGGCTTTCGCTCGGCAGACTAACGATTCGTGCCCACAAGACAAGATGAGTTCGACAAGACTTGGCTGCCGTTGATTGGGAATGCTGGAAATGCTTATGCGAAAGCTCGTGTCGACCACGTTTCTCATTCAATCAAAGGTGGGTCTGCGAGTGAGTGGATCGAAGATCTGGTGGCCCTCATCGACCTTGATCAACTTCCTCAACTTTTCACCACGTACCCACTACCAACAGCAACATACACCCTCAAAGCTTATGCCTCTTCGCCCCCGTCCTAATCTTCTCAAACTCCCTCTGCGGTATCCCTGCCGCCGTCCGCCGCAACCCGCCAAACAACTCCGCAACAACCGAACGATCAATATCGCGCCGCATAGGAGCGGCAATCAAAGCCTTGGTCTCAACAAGACTCGACGCAACCAAATGCTCCCCGAAAACATCCTCCACATGCCCAAGCACGAGCCCGCGGAACTTCCCATCCTCGTCCCGCCCACATTCAAAAACCTTGTTCACAAACCCGCACCCCACCAGCTCCGCAGCGCTCACTTTCCGGCTCGTAAGCAACGCCTCGTTCGCTTTCCCTATCCCCATCCGCCGCACGAACCCAACCGACGCGCCGCCCTCGGCGATCAAACCCAAGCTGGAGAAAGGTGTGAGGAGGTAAGCGTGCGGGACGGCGTAGATGAAATCCGAAAAGGAAACCAACGCCGCGGCGATGCCTACTACGGGCCCGTTCAGGGCCGTTATGAGGATTTTCGAGTGCGAGTAGAAGGCTTGCGTCAGGTTAAGGTTGTTTGCTACTGTTTCCCGGAGGCCGTGGCGCCAGAGATCGGTGCCTTCTGGGGTATGACGGGAGACTGAGATGTCGGCTCCGCTGGGGAGAAGATGTTAGTTCTTGTACTGGAGATTGATAAGAGGGGTTGGTTAGTTGAAATGGTCGTGTACGCACGCGCTGAAGAAACGTCCTTTGCCTATGAGGAGCGTTACCGTGACTTCGTCGTGGGTGTCGATTTCTCGGAGGCGCTGCGATAGGTTGTAGAAGCCGTCTTTGGGTAAGGCGTTGAGTCTTTCGGGGCGGTTGAGTGTGATTACTGCGATTCGGTTGAGGTATTCGACTTTGATCCAGTCGCTGGAGTCGGTTTCGGATGCCATCTTCTTTTTGGGAATCGTTAATTGTACGTATCACTGCTCTTTACGACGGAGAGTCTTGTGTACGCTCACAACATGAGTGACGTCCTCGGCTAGAGCTCTGCTTGTGTGGTTCGGCATTTCGTCTCTTGGGATGTGACAAGCGTCGGCAATTTCGACTTTCGTCTCGGCGTTTCGGACTCGGACTGACTTGCGCCGAAGTAATCGAAACACATTGATCAAGGTATGTCTCTGCTGAAGCATGGTGTTGCCAATGACAGGGCTTAGCAATACAAAACATCAACAAGGCAACCGACGACAGTTGTACGCCTCACGCACAATCTCCAGCAATTTACGAAATACGATCGTCATGAATATCGGCATCGCGAACGATTCGGGCAATGGAAAGACCAGCATCAAAGGCAAAGGCGAAGGCAGCACTTCAGAGCGAGTGAAGCTACGCAAGAATCTCCATATGCGTAGGCAAAGGGCGGCAAACGCTTGTACCGGATGCCATGCGAGGAAAGTCAGATGCGATGTTGTTCTCTGCGGCTCACCTTGTACGAATTGTAGGAGAGACTCAGGAGCTTGTAGAGTGAAGGATAGCAACCGCGGGTCGAGGAAGAGAGATATTGAGAGGTGAGTCAACCAAGCTTAGATCATCCGAGGTATCGGCGTGTCGCTAAATGTTAGTCAGTTGTTACGAAACGACGCAAGGGGCAAAAGAACTGAGTAATTTGAGTACGGAGGGATTCAGCAATGGAGGGTACGTTTCTCACAACTCAAGTCTCAAGTGTAGCAGACACTGGTAACACCGTCATAGTCAACTCACAGACGCCTTGTCAACCGCATTTACGGCATTGTACAAGTTGTCTCGACAAGTTGCCCAATTCTCAGAGCGTCAGGAAGTAACACCATCACCATACACTTCGATCATAGATGCAAGACAACCAACGGAAGCTTGTACCGCACTTCTTGTTACTGCGAACAAATTACTCGAGCAAACTCAGGGATCCGCGATGAGCAGTGACCTGCGACATCTCAACCAGATCGCTTTCCATCAGCCAAACTCTTCCGTTTACGATCTCGATCAGGCGTTTCCAGCAAGCGCTTATGTGGAAGACTCCAAAGAAGAATCACCGACACCTTCCAGTACATCGACGTGGCATAATGAAGTCGATCTGTCTCTGTTGGACTTTGGCGATTGGATCCATAGCACTGATGTGAATGGGTCGTTGTTGTCAGGCACCGGAGATGGTTCTCATCGCAGTCTTGGCTTGTCGCAGGACTCTGTACGCTACTCGTTCGATATGGATGTTTGGTCGGCAATTGACAACGACAAGTGGCCGTGTTTCCCAGGATAGATCAAATCAGTAGTCTAACATGTGATGGATGTCAGGACTCAATACTTAGATGACGGGATCTTTTGCTTTGTAAATAATCGTGACTACATGAACTCATGCTCAGGGCCGGGTGATGTCCCTGTGGTACCTATCCTCCGCTTCAAGTACGCATCAGTGGCATCACCACCATTGCTTAATCATTAGACACACCTTCTACAATCATACCAAGAAACACATCGCTCGGCACTCGGCCCGACTAGCTTCCACAAATGCGTTCGGTTGTCCACGGTTAACATCCACAGGATGAGAAAGATCGATTTTGCCGAAACGCCGACACAAAATCCCGAAGTAGCCTTCCCAAGCATTTGCCACTTTTCCATAGAGCCTCATCTCCGGCCGGCTGGTGTCTACCATGGAAACTGTCATGAGCATATATCCATCAGGTCCCAAGAACTGCCTGCAAGAGAGTCCTGTATCCTGTAACATCGAACTGCATCAAAATCGTCTCATTACTACTTGCGAGCCATGCATGACAACCCCGATCGAAGTCAATTGGTACCTCCCCACAGTGGTCCCAATATTTTACCAAATAGTCCACTGTTTGGCAAACTCTTGCGTCATGCCCATCGAGAAAGAGTCGCTTTGAGGGACCTCAGCCTGAACATTGAGAAGACTTATGGGTGAGTGTATACGAAACAGTCAGGCCGCTTGCGGCGACATTGCGACTTCCAGGCTGACAGGCCTCTTCCGAACAGTGATCTCCTGGATGCCGTGCTCTCATTCCGAGAGGTCGTGAAAGCGTCTCTGTCAGAATCTGACCGGAAGTCGTTGGATCGCGGTGAAGAAGTCTACATCGGCGTGCTTGCCGCCGGAGGTTGGGAATGTAAGCCAGCATCGGACTAGTGTTTGGGAAGTCTATAACACTGACAGTAATCACTTGATAGTCACCGTCGCTGTTCTCACAGTGATAGCTCTAGGCGCTGCTGTGGTACCAATGTGTAAGTTTGAGATCCTACTATCGTGACTGCACTGATCGATCGACTTTACTGACTCTGAGAAGTCCCCTCCGCGCCAGTCGACGAGATTGTCTATTTCGTCAATAAGTCTCAGCAAATGGCAATCTTGTCAAGTTTGTCGACCACTGCCCTAAGCCAACAGATCGTACACCGCATCTCTGCCACGGAGACCGATCTGGCGATGGTTCCAATATTGCCCAATCTTCCAACGACACCATCCCGTTTCCCACATGAGATTTGCATGACATCAGACCCTCCTCTCGACGATCGGGCTCCAGGATTGATCATTTTCACCTCAGGAACGACTGGCAGACCGAAAGGCGTGGTCCATCGACGATCGTACACACACGAGACGGCGCTTGCCATCGGAGACGGCTACGATGTCGACCACAACGACGTGCTGCTGCATCTCCTTCCCGTCCATCACACTACGGGATTAGGCACCTCATTCTTCCCATTCCTATGCGCCGGAGCATGCATCGAGTTCCGCGGCGCAGGGAGCTTCGATGCAGCGTGGGTCTGGAACCGATGGCTACAAGGTGGGTTGACAGTCCTGTCCGCCGTCCCAACCATCTTCATGCGACTGAAGTGGCACTTCGAACGTGAGATCTCCAAGCTACCGGTCAACCAACAACTACCGTACGTGGCTGCGGCACAGCAGTTCCGGGCTTTCATGTGTGGATCAAGCGCTCTGCAGGACAACGTCCAAGAGTTCTGGACCCAGATGCGGCAAGGAACTCCCATTCTCACCAGGTATGGAGCCACTGAGTTTCCTGGCTGCCTCAAAGTTCCGGCCAACATGGACCACAAGCTTCTACCGCGAGGTTGTGTTGGCATGCCGGTACCTGGTCTGTCGATCAAATTGTCGGAAGGCGACGAAGGAGAGCTTCTGGTCAAGTCGCCGTATATGTTCTCGAAGTATCTCCACGACCCTGAGGCAACACTCAACGCGCACGACAGCGAGGGATGGTTCAAAACTGGAGACATTGCCCGCCGAGATGGACGGTTCTACAGTATCATTGGCAGAGCATCGGTGGACATCATCAAGTCCGGAGGCTACAAGATATCCGCTCTCGACATTGAGCGGGAGTGTTTATCGCTTCCTTACGTAGCAGAAGCCATGGTTGCGGGAGTCGAGGACGAGGAGTTTGGGCAACTTGTCGGCGCTCTCATCGCTGTCAAGTCGTCAGCTAAGGGACAAGGCAACGCAGGTCTGACTCTCGATCAGCTTCGCTCTGATCTCCGAGCAAAGCTGGCAAACTACAAGTTGCCCACCGTCCTTCGAGTTGTGGAAGGAGAGCTTCCGAAAGGTGGCACTGGAAAGGTGCAGAAGAAAGTACTTGGCCCTCAGTTCTTCCCGCCGGGATATGAGGGGATTCCTGAGGTTCAGGTCTGGAAGAGCCGGAAACAAAGCCAGGTGCAGGCTCGGTTGTAGACTTCCATGACGTTGAACCAACAAACATTGATAGCGGGTACAAAATGAGCAATTAAGACTTGATACACTTGTGACTCCTCATGCGATGTTGAAGCGGCAGTAGTCAGCGGTCAATGTTGGATCGACTGGCATACAAATAGAACCGGCCTTCGCCAAGTCTTTCGAATCATGAGTCTTTGGCCACTCATCCTAGCTCAGTGACAATTCGTAACTAAAGCGAAATGCTTGCACATCTTCAATGCTTAGTGAACCAACTCCGCCACCAGGATGATGCTCAGAACTGCTGAGTACTCTGTAGTCGAGTTTCTCTTGGCCTATCGTGTCGCATTCCCAAGAGATCATAGTAACCGAGGAAGTCGGAAGAGCGATGAGGAGATGTGGGCCAAGCAAGTCAATCTCGTTTCGCCGCCTGGGCATCAAACGCTCAAGCTGTAAAATTGAAATCGCCGAAGAGCCGTGCGAAAGGCCGATTGAACAACACTTCCATGGTTCAAACGAGTCGAACCCCACCCCACGGGGAAAATAACGAGTGCCCCATGGGGTAGTTACTCTTGTCTTGTCTTCGACTCGTTGAGACTCACAGATTCTCTTGGTATTCTTGATCCCGAGCATTTGGTATAAGAAATCGAGTCGCTCGCTAGGCCGTCCAACAGCATCCTCACCATCTCTTCGTTCCCTCAACTTCTCAAGTCCTCTGGACACTCGTTTGCCCTCTACAATCATAGTTCACCATGACCAGACCAAACTCGACCTCTGAGACACGAATGGGGTCTTTGAGCAAGGACGGCGTTTCTCTCCATGAGCATGCCGTCGAGGACTCGACTCGAGAATGGATCCAGGAGTATCCATTACTCAACGAGAAAACGCCCGAAGAGTTGAAAAGGATTGAAAAGTCCTTGAAGAAACGCCTCGACTACATCTTCCTTCCAATGGTGACTATGGTGCTGTTCATGGGGTAAGCGAGACATCGATCCTCGAAGCAATTCTGTATGTTGACCTCGCTTGTCAGGTACCTCGAACGTGTCAATGTCGGCCAAGCTCGCCTCGCAGGGATGCAGAAAGATCTTGGAATGAGCGATAAGATGTGGAGCACGGGTATATCAGCCTATTACATCGGGTACGGACGATCCAACGGCGAAGTGATCTTTTTCCGTGTCAGAGGCTTACAAAAGATAGGTACATCATAAGCCAGCTTCCCGCTACCGTCTGGATAGCCAAGGGACTGCCTCGCTATCAGATCCCGTGCTATGTCATCGCATGGTCCAGCGTCACTGCATGCATGGCGGCAATGAGATCTGGATGGGCCTTCGTTCTCTGTCGTTTCCTAGTCGGATTCGCAGAAGGTCCATTCTTGCCGATCGTCAGTCTGATCACGTCCTCGTGGTACACAAAGGAGGAGGCGCCGCTAAGAATGGCGATCTGGCATGCCGGAAACATTGGCTCCTCGTGTGTATCTGGACTTCTCGCCGCCGGCATTCAATTAGGCATGGAGGGTACTCTGGGGATCCGTGGCTGGAAATGGTTCCTGATCATCGAAGGTAAATGCCCCTCAGCGGAATGGACCACTTCGTATCTGACTTTCGAGGGACAGGCTGCTTCGGTGTGTTAGTTGGTATCATCGGCTTCTGGGGAATCCCCAACTACCCGCACAACCATGGCACAACTTATCTCACCCCCGAGATGGCCGAGATGGCCCAGTATCGTATGAAGATCTCCGCAGGTGGTCTCACAGAAGATGATGAGGGTGGGGCCTGGGAGGGCGTCCGACTTGCCTGCAAGGATCCTCTTACTTGGCTTTACACCGTCATTCACTTTGGCATCATTCTGGCGATCTCTTACAAGGACTTCTTCCCATCCGTAAGTCAAGATCAGACACACCAAGACGAGCGATCATGCTAACACCACAAAGATCGTGGCGACACTCGGATATTCCGATCTTATGACATACTTGATCCAGGCACCACCGTACTTATTCGCCTATATCTTTGTCCTCGTCATGTCCTGGTCTGTGGGTCGCCACATGGAACACTGCTGGCACATCATCGCAACGGGAGTGTTTGGAATCATTGGCGTAGTGGTCATGATTGCCACCCTCCAACCAGGCGCAAGATATTTCGGCATGTTCCTGATGGTGGCGGGTCCATTTGCGGGTGTCACGTATGTCTCGCGGCTGCGCATCCGAGTGTTCCATTTACTGACTGCCTTGCAGGATTCACGTCCCTTGGGAAACCACAAACGTCCCTCGACCACGGACAAAGCGTGGCGCACTCATCGCTATCACAAACTGTATCGCCACTGTCTCGCATTGGTTCAGTCCCTACTTCTTTGTGAGTCTTGAATCAACACCTGTCTGTACCCCATCGATGCAGCTATACTGACAATTACAGCTACGCTCTCAAGAGCCGCGCTATCAGAACGCTGGCGGTTTGATCATCGCTGGTGCTGGCATAGGCATTGTCGGCTGTCTCGCAACGAAGTGGTACGTGCGAAAGAAGAACAAGCAGGCGGCAGCATATGAAGCTCTGCACGATCAGCCACAGGGATGGCGGTACGTGGAGTAAGTCTCTCCACGCGCCATTGGATCTGTGGCTATCGCTATTGCAAGCGTTCACGGGATATGTGGTCACATGTTGGTGCGGCGTTACGGGATGTCTTGCGTTGCGAGAAACATTCGTCTGTCGTTCTCGATTCGGGAGCTTAGCAATCATAGGCTTCGGTTGTGAAGTTGCATGGTATAGCAAGACTGTCAGTAGCGTGGATTAGCAACCAGTCTTGCGATTCATTTGGGGGCCTTTGCTAGCCACCACAAGTAAGCAGTGAGCATATGGCCCCGCACCATTCCATTCCCCTAAGGGCTTTCCTCTTTTTTGGTCTCGCCTTCGATGGCTGCTGCATCGGTTGCATCGGTTGCATTGGCTGCACTTGTTGCAATGGCTGCACTTGTTGTATTGGCTGTACTTGTTGTATCTGCTGCCCTGAGTGTACTGCCGGTATCGGCTGGTGTGTTGGTGGGCCGCAGGGTACGTAAAGTACGTTGTTGTCGTGGGGAGTTCCCTCGCCTCTCGCGGCGTTCGAGCGCCCGAAACCCATGGTCATTCGTTCTGGCTGGTCTTGGGTCAACACCGAGTGAGCGATTGTATTTGTAGCCGGAATGCTTTGGGCCAGGTGGTGACGCACTTTGTGAGGTGGTTGAAGAGTCAAATGATACCGGTAATGGGATCGTCCAAAGGAGTATGAGAGAACCCACGCTTTCCCTGTGGCGAATTACTTTTGCGATCCGGCAACAAGCATAGAAGTCTCCAGGTCCTTACTTATACATCCACCCGGCCACGACGGCACAGAAAGGCCCTGGAACACCGCCGCAAGCGAAGGAATAACAAGCATGCCAAGGTGGAGTGGGTGGAAGTCAAGCATTGTCGTGGAAAGCTTTGCTATTTTCCTAGAGCTTCTCCGGTAGGTCGACCCTCATGGTGGACCTCGAATCAGTAAGATGGCCTCTGATTGCTGGAATCGCACTCTTCTCTTGCTGCGGAGGATTCGAAGGATGCGAATGATGCGGGCAAAGCTTTTTCTAGGAGGTGGGTGGATCTAGGTGCCCTTCATGAGGCTATAGCTGATACGATCTATCGCATCGTAGGATACAGTCAATACTTGCGAATGCGAGCTAATGACGTGTCGCGGATGACGACAGACGCTCAAGTTCTCTCCTCGTCTTCAGGAGCATTTAAAGGTATCAAGATCGCCACCTTCGACGTATGAAGTTGCGCCTCGCCTCGCCTCGCTTCGCCGGCCGTCACTTTCTCGATGTTTCCCTCAAAAAAGCATGTCTGTTGTACGCGTGTCGGTCATGATGGCAAGTTTGTGAAGAATACGGAAGGCTGGTGGCTGGAGATCGCTCGTCTGGGGCCGCGGTCGAGCGGGTCGTTCTGTCGTAGATCAACCGTAGATCGAACGCGCGTGGAAGCCGATTCGTCTTCAACGCGTCGTAGGGAGATCGTACAGAAGTTTGAGAGAGAAATTGATGGTGGTGATAAACCGCACACTTGGATGCACGTGGTGGCGTGTCACGACAACTCAGGCATTCCAACGCAAGACCGGCTCGGTGGAAGCGGAAACGCCTTGTCGTAATTCTTGAACCGTGATCTCGGTGACTTGAATAAACTGATCGATTGGCCGCTAGTGACGTAGTTGTTGATGACAAAGTGACATTTTTATTCTCGGCGCCCGAGTTGTTCAGTTGTCTGGCGACCTGCTTTTCCCAAGTCGTACACGTCCAGTCCCAGTCTTCGCGGAATTGTTGATCAACAGGCTCGCTCCGTCATTTGCGACTTTATCGATTGATATAACTGTGTATAGAGCTTCTGCTATGACACTCGATCGATTCGCGAGTTAATTGGGATCGATATGAAACAGTATGCAATTGAAAGGTGATGCGAAGTATATGTGTGATAACCCCAACCCTAACCCTGCAATATGAAGACTCCCGAGCTTCGCCGCAAAATGTTCCTGACGAACACTTCAACGTCTTCAAACATCACCAAACCGATCCCAGAATCACTGTCGCGGTGGCTCAAAGCAACATGATGTTGAAGACGCTGGCAAGCATTGGGCCTGCCTAGGTACCGCGATGCGCCAGCTGCTGCTCAACAACATCACTAACCTGCTCTTCCATCTCCTTCCACTTCTCAAACCCAAGCTCAGCCTCCGCGCGCGCGGTCTCGACAATCCAACGATTCCCCTTCTCAACCTGCGCTTTGTTGAACCCTGCCTCCGGATACTTCTTGTTCGCAAACTCCTGCACCTCCCCCCAAGTCCTGTCCTTGGCAGCCAAGAGGAAAGAAGAAACGGGCTTGTCAGCGAGACTGAGAGCTCTGATGTGGGCTTCGGCAACATCGTCAACATGGACACCCTGGAAGTGTTTGAACATGGGATCGTTGGAGTACAGGCCGCCGAAGAGCCCGGCGTTTGTTCCGGATAGTTCGTCAGCGCTTGTCTGCAAGAGGTTGCGGCCGAAGACGAAGACCGGGTGGAGCGTGACGACGGAGAAGTGTGGCTTGTTGGCCTCGACGAAGTCGAGCGTGGCGGTGTAGGAGGCCATTTTGCTGGCTTGGTACTGGCCCATGGGCTCGAGAGTTGGGACGATGGACTGATCGAACAGCAGTTGCTCTTTCGCGATGTCCTCTGCAGAATATTCGGTCAGTGGTTATTCGACTCAGGAGATGGTGGTGGTCAGCTTTTACCTTTCACGACGGTGCCATCGCCGCCTTTCCCGAGGGGGATGAGAGAGGCGACCGATGCCGTGATGACGACTTTCTTGATCGAAGGTACCTTCAAGGCTGACTCCAACACCGAAGTTGTGCCCTTGACTGCCGGGGTCAGAAGGTCCTCACCTGGCTTCGCCAGAGGTGAGGCAACATGGATTACGTGCTCGGTGCCTTGGAGCGCCTTGTCGAAAGCGCCGGACTCTGTGATGTCGGGAACGACGACGAATTCCACGCGATCTGCAGAGTCGCTGAAGGCTTGTTTGAGTGAGTCGATTTGTGCTTCGCGTCTTACGCTCAGCTTGACATTGAATCCAGCACGCAGGGCGAAGGCGGTGATCTGGGCGCCAATGAAGCCAGTCGCTCCGGTGATGAAGACGGTTG
>Ga0265797_10006265_pt1 | contig 16911 bp, 23 predicted proteins | sample P2T30metagenome_FD_192433 | JGI IMG/M metagenome (GOLD analysis project Ga0265797, IMG submission 192433) | Plant litter microbial communities from East Loma Ridge, Irvine, California - P2 T30 | ecosystem: Environmental > Terrestrial > Plant litter > Unclassified | place: USA: California...
CCCGGTCACGATCCCGACCGACTGCACGCAGATCGTCGACGAGGCCGCGTACACGACGACCTTCGGCGACATCCCGCTGAACCCGGTCGAGTTCGGCTACTCGGGCACCGCCTCCGGAGCGAAGACGCCGTCGGACGCGGGCGACGGGGCGAGCGCGATCGAGACCATCCGCGCGGCGAACGAGCTGTCGTGCTACTGGCGCGACCCGCGATCGGACGTCTCGGGCATCGGCGTCGACATGGCACGCCTGGACCCGTCGATCACCGGCCCCCTGCTGGAGGGCTTCGCCGCCGAGGGCTACGACTGCATCACGACCGACGGCGGACGCCTCTGCCAGCTCGTGACCCCCGACCCCCAGTACCCGGTCGACCGCACCCAGACGTACTTCGTCCGTGACGACATCGTCGTGACCGTCGATCAGACGAACGTGCCGACCGACGACCTGATCGGGTCGATCGTGACGCGCCTCTGGGGCTGACACCGCGCCTCCCGCACCCGGCCTCGGGTCCGCGAGCGGTCTCCTGCGCCCCAGGCACTCTCAGGCCCCGTCCGCATCGACCTGTATACCCGCAAGCTCTCTCAGCGCACACGGACGAGGTTTCCTGAGTGTCAAGCTGACCACTGGGTTCGAGGCGCGGGGCGGCGCGACCAAAGCCATGGGCCGCGTCGACGCCTTCGCTGACCGATCGACTACTGAACTGTTCGTATCATCGTGCAGTCTCGACAGCGGAGGCCACTGCGGCGCGCAGCTCGTCGGGTGTCGATAGTTCGATCGGCTTGTCGTTCAGAAATATTGTCGGGGTTGCTTCCACTCCAAGGGCCATGCCGGCGTCGAAGTCCTGCTTCACCCGTGCCTCTGTTGACGGGTCACCGACCGCATGGTCGTAGGCAGCCATATTGAGGCCCAGGCCCTCGGCGTATCCGCGGAACACGTCGGCTTTGGATTCTTGCTGCTCGCCCCACTCGGCCTGGGTCTCGAACATGCGCTGGTACATCGCCTCGAACTGGCCCTGCTCGGCCGCGGCCTCGACCGCGATCGCGGCATTCATCGAATTCTTATGCCCGGGGAGGGGGAAGTACCGGGTGACGAAGGTGACCTCCCCGGCGTGAGTCTCTCGCAGCTCCTCGACGACGGGGTGGACCGCGGCGCAGACCTCGCACTCGAAGTCGAGGAACTCGGTGAACACCACCGAACCGTCCGGGGCGGTGTCGAGACGGTGGCTGTTCTCCGCGACGACGGTCAGCTCCACAGGATCCGCATCCGGCGCTGCAGGTCTGACGAGAACGACAGCCGCGACAGCCACCGCCGCGACGAGGGTGCCGATCAGGGCGAGGTTGATCTTCGTGGTGCGTTTCATGGTTCTCCTGGCGGTCGCGGCACGGACGTCGTGCCGTCAGGGGTGGCGGGGCAAGGTGGTGCGGTTCAGCAGCAGTCGCAGGCCTCGACCTGGCGCTCTCCCGTCAGAGCCGACACGGGCGTCTTGCACGCGTCGCCGCGCCAGGCCTCGAGCCCTTCCCGGACGGCGAAGACGACGATCACGAGCCCGGCCACCGGGTCGGCCCACGTCCACCCGAAGGCGAGGTTCAGGACGAGGCCGAGGAGGACGGCGGCGGACAGGTAGGAGCAGATGAGGGTCTGCTTCGAGTCCGCCACGGCCGACGCGGAGCCGAGCTCGGTGCCGGTGCGGCGCTCGATCAGGCTGAGAAACGGCATGATCGCCAGACTGACCGCTGCCAACACGATGCCCACGGGGGAATGGTCAGGCTCCCGGATGCCGGTGAGAGCCAGCACCGCGTCGACGGACACGTAAGCGGCCAGTCCGAAGAACGACACCGCAATGACGCGCAGCGCGAGCCGCTCCCGCTTCTCGGGGTCGGGAGCGGCGAACTGCCACGCGATCGCAGCGGCCGAGAGCACCTCCACGATCGAGTCCAGACCGAACCCGATCAGGGCCGTCGACGAAGCGACGGTGCCGGCGGTGATCGCGACGATCGCCTCAATCACGTTGTAGGTGATCGTGACAGCGACGATGATCCGGATGCGACGTTGCAGGAGAAGTCGCCGGGCCGGCGCAAGGAGGGCGGGGAGAGTCGTCGTGGTCATGCGCCGGTCCCGCAGCACAGGGGGACGTCGCAGGCGTCGTCCGTGCAGGGCGCCCCGTCGTCGACGGCCAGCACGACGTCCACCAGGGCCGTCAGAGCTTTCGTGAGGTGAGCGTCGGCGATCTCGTACCGGGTCGATCGGCCCTCCGGAACGGCGACGACGATGCCGCATCCCCTCAGGCACGAGAGGTGGTTTGACACGTTCGAGCGCGTCAGGCCCAGCTGGTCAGCCAGCACGCCGGGGTAACCGGGCTCATCGACCAGATGGAGCAGGATGCGCGAGCGGGTCGGATCGGCCATGGCGCGTCCGAGGCGGTTCATGACATCGACACGCGACGAAAGAGTCAGCATAGACTGACTATACAGCAGGCACTGACATGATGTCCATTAGGGGATCGTCCTCCGGGGTTCGGCCAGCCGTCACTCTCCGCAGCCGTGCGTCCTCAGGCGGGTCGTTCTTCGTTGGGCTCCCAACGCTTCGCCCACTGCACGAGAGGGTTCAGGATCGTGATCAGTTCATGCCCAGACTGGGTCAGCGCGTAGCGGACCCGCACGGGCACGCTGGGAATGACCTCACGGACTACGAGGCCATGCGCCTCCAGCTCCCGCAACCTGGCCGTCAGGAGCCGGTCGGACACCCCATCGACCGCGGCGCCGATGTCGGTGAAGCGGGTAGCCCCGCGCGCCAGAGCCAGCATGATCGCCGCACTCCACTTCTTCCCGGCGAGTTCTGCTGCCTCGGCGAAGAGCCGGCACGCCTCGGCATCGATGTGAGCTCCAGAACCGGCGGGGACTGGCACCTGTGGGGTCGACACGTTCATGGTTATCAATAGTAAGCGACTTACTGGGCCTTTGCCTGTGTGCTGACGGACAGCCAGGCTGGATCGTGACGACGACAGATCAAGGAGAGTGCTGGATGACGACGATCGCTGTGTACGGAGTCGGCCGTGTCGGTTCAGTGGTGGCCCAGATCGCCTTGGCTGCGGGGTACCGCGTGCATGTCGCTGGTTCCGGTTCCGCGGAGGACATCGCCCTGCTGACCGAGATCATGATGCCGGGAGCGATTCCCCTGTTAGCGCAGGATGCGGCGGCGGGTGCCGACATAGTCGTCCTCGCCCTCCCCCTGAGCAAGTACCGGACAGTGGATCCCGCACCCCTCCGAGGCAAGATCGTCATCGACGCCATGAACTACTGGCCCCCCCTCGACGGTGTCATCGACGACTTTGAGGCAACGACCTTGACCACCAGCGAGGTGGTGTAAGCGGCGTTCCCGCAAAGCCGTGTGGTGAAGAGCCTGAACCACATCGGCTATCACGACATGGAAGAGCAGGGCACCCCGGGCGGCACGCCGGGGCGCCGCGCGTTGGCCGTCGCCAGCGACGATGCCGAAGCAGCCCAGGTCGTCTCGGCGATGATCGACCGCCTCGGCTTCGACGCCTGCCTCGCTGGCGAACTCGCCTCCGGCCGTGCGTTCCAGCCCGACACCGCGATCTTCAACGGTTCGTTCGACGGGCCACAGATGCAGCGCGAATTGGCCGCCTTCTCCGTGCCGAACGGCTGAGGCCGTCCACACACCCCCTACCCGCACATCAGCGATCTAGACAGAAAGCAGCCCCAGTGGAAATCGGCGCCTACAGTTTCGGCGACACCCAACTCGATCAGGACGGCAGCTTGCGCTCCACGTCCGAGGCGATCCAGAACCTCTTCGAGGCGATCGTCATCGCCGACAGAGCGGGACTGGACTACTTCGCCGTGGGGGAGCACCACACGCTCGACATGCCCGCTTCGTCCCCCGGCGCGATGATCGCCGCGGCCGCCGCCGCGACCTCGCAGATCCGGCTCGGCTCCGGCGTGAGCGTCATCAGCACCGACGATCCCGTCCGCATCTTTCAGCAGTTCGCCACCGCCGACGCTATCTCTGGTGGGCGCGTGGAGATCACGGCAGGGCGGGGTTCGTCGGTCGAGTCCTACCCCCTCTTCGGGTACGACCTGCGCGACTACGAACGCCTCTACGAAGAGAAGCTCGATCTCCTCATGCGGGTGAACGAGAGCGATCCGGTCACGTGGAGCGGGACCGTGCGCCCTGGCCTCGAAACCCTGCACGTCGTCCCGCGGCCGGTGAACGGCAGCATGCCTCTCTGGGTCGGCACAGGAGGCAGCGCTCCGTCGTCCGTGCGGGCCGGCCGCCTCGGCCTACCGGTCAGCTACGGCATCCTGGGAGGCGCCCCCCATCGATTCGCCCAGTTAGCTGAGCTCTACCGGCAGACGGCGAAGAAGGCCGGACACGAGGGCGAGAACATCAAAGTGTCCGTAGCGGCGCTGGGGCTCGTCGCTCCGACCAAGGACGAAGCGCTCGAGCGGTTCTACCCGGGCTGGCGGAACTTGAACATCAGGATGGGCGAACTCCGCGGCTGGCCTGCCCCGGACGATCGCCATTACCTCGCTCAAGCTCATGCACCGGGTGCCTACTACATCGGAGGCCCCGACGACGTCGCCGAGCGCATCGTCCACCTTCACGGATACATGAACCACGTCCGTCATTTCCTTCAGACGGACGTCGGAGGCCTCCCCCAAGAGCACCTTCTCGAGTCCCTGACTTTGCTCGCCACGGAGGTCAAACCGCGCGTGGAACGCCTTCTCCTCAAGGTTCGCTGACGATCGAGCTCAGTCCCCCGCTGGAGCACCGACACCACTTGTCCCGGCCGACGATGCCTGCTCTCGAGCTGCCTCGTCTCACGAGCCGATCGTTTAGTGGTGTCCCTCGGGCGGAACAGGATTTAGCTGCTCCCGCTCTTCCTCATAGGCTTTGAGCTTCTTCAGCTTCGCCCATGGGTAGAAGCCGATCCAAGCCACCGAAGCGATGGCTGCTCCCATGATCATTGAGCTCGTGTCCATGGTTCGACGATACGTGCGGTTGGTTGGTCACGGATCAGCCTCGTGGTGGAGTCTGGTCGAATTCGGCCATGGCAACTGGCTCGATGGACGATCGCAGACCGGTCAGGACGCTTATTGCCTGGAAGCGGTCACGGCGTCAGCTGGACTGTTCCCCCGATGTCTTGGATCTCCCGACGGATTTCTCGCATGGACACTTCGAGCTCACGTGAAGTTGCTGGCCAGTCCGGGAGCTTCGCCGTCAGGATTCCGTCGACTTCTCTGATCTGCACCGGGCGCTGCAGACGCGTCGATGCTTCCTGTGCGAGTTCTGTCCCTGCGGTGACATTGAGGTCATCAGGATCGAAGGGTAGGCGCGCGCTGCCGGCTTCTAGAAGTTCATGGCAGATCTGTGCCAGCAGCGACTCCCATGGCGTTTCATTTTCCACGACGTAGAGGATATGCCGACACAGGCTGGGGTCGTACGCCCGGCTGCTGGTCGAGCTGTACGCGCTTCGAGAGAGATGGCGCGGGTCAGAGTGGTGAGGTGTTCCGCTAGGCAATGGGCTGAGGGCGGTCACGGGTCTGCAGGGCTCGTCATGACAGGGCGAGGGACCTGGTGATCGTGCCGACGGCGGGCCTTTCCCTGGAGTTTTTGCCAGATCTGCGCACCTTCGGCCAGGACCGCTTAGACATCAGATCACGGATCACCGCCCCGCCGAAAGCGGCTATTGGGGCAACGTCAGACGTGATGGCCGAGCGCTGAATAGACGGCCCAGTAGTTCTTCGTCGTGTCGAACGCGTAGCCGCAGTCCAGGCACGTCCAGCGAAGTCTGGGCCCGCCGGCACCGGGCGCGAGGCTTGCGTGCATCGTGGCGTCGTGCCCACAATCCGGGCACCCTCTTGTGGGAATCGACATATGACCCGTCCCTCACGAAGAGCGTGTCGGTTGGACGGGCGGAGTGCTCGATGAGCTCCGAGCGGGGCGGCTTCTGGTCGAGAGATTCATGGTCCACCTCTTCGTCGTCACAGCCTGCAGCGTCGACGCGGTGCGTCGACCTTCAGCTGACGTTAGGCCCGCAAGGACCGTCAGGGCAGGGGCTTGCACCCCCAACGAGCCAGCTGATATGAATCGCCCTCTGGCTGCGCCTGATCGGCACAAGGGCAAGAAAGAGGTCTACGAGTGGGCCTCTTGCCGCCCTCGCTGTCAGCGAGGTGACTGGGCTCCGCGCGGCCTAGAGGCGTCCAGCCTATTCGGGGTCGATGTCGGTGATGGCGACGCTGACTCCGGGGGCGATCAGCAGCTCTGTTTCACGGTACGAGCCCTCACCGTGGTTGACCCGCAGCCAGAACGGGGCACCTCCGGTGTGCACCTCGAGCAGCTGCCGTTTGAGGTCGTTGATGTCTGCGTCGGCGAGGCTGTACACGGTGCCGCCGTATGTGAGAGTGGTCCGCTTGACGGTCATCGATTCTGTCCTGTCGTGGCGGGGGAGTTGGGTTCATCGATGATCTGCAGCCCGCCGGGGCTGTTGGAGGACTGCTCGAGAAGCTGCAACCACTCCCGGTTCACGGCAGGCATGCGGCTGCCGTAGTACTTGAACACCAGTGGCAGCGCGGGGTTGATCCAGATCGTGGTCCGGCCGTCGCCGACTCGTTGGTCGTCTCTCCAGGAGAGAAAGAACGATTCGTTGCGGCGAAGTTTGGCTCCGATGACGAGCTGGAGGTGGCCCAGGAGGCGGTCCTCGAACTCCACGGAGAGAGATTGGCCGTACGTCAGGCTGCCCACAAATGGCTCACTTCTGATGACTAGAGCGCGAACCATGCTGGTTAGCGACGCGAAGAACCGTTCTCACGGCCGGGATAAGTAGCTGGGCATGCTACTTGAGCGGCACCACCCTGGCAATCCCGCCCTGCGGTCCCACGCTGGTCGCTTCCGCATGGTATGACCACACGTCGATCGCTCGGGCGCGCTCCGCTTTTCGCTCTAGACCTCGCAAGTTGTGCGGAGTCCCTTGGTCCCGCTAGCGCCTCGCCCAAGTGTTGCTTTCGGCGGGGGTGTTGTTGGGCGGGGGCCTAGCGTGTGGGTGTGAAACCGGTCAGCCGCATGTCGTTCGCCGCGACGACTCCTGAGGAAGCGTTTCCCGTGCTGCATCCGTTCTTCCCGGACGCTCGGATGTCAGCCAGCGGGGCCGAGGGGTTCCGCTTTGATCTCGACGTCGTCGATGCCGGGCTGATCAGCACCATGAGGTATCGGTTCGCAAGTCCGGATTCCGTGGCCACCAGCGATGGGACTGGCGTGGTGACGATCGGGCACGTCCTTGGGGGGAATGTCCGCATGGCAGCCGGTAAGAGCGAGATCGACATGACGAAGCCTTTCCTGTTGCCGCCGCGACCGTTTCAGGGCCGGTGGGACGATGTTCACGTCGGGGGGCTGACCCTGGACCTTGCCGAGGTGGAGCGCTTCGCCGGACTCCTCACAGGACTTGAGGGTCAGCGACTCGGGTTCACAGGGACTGCACCGATGACGCCTGCGTTGTCGAGACTGTGGGCTGCGACCGTGAGGACCCTGAACCGAGACCTTCTTCGAGACGATGCCGCGATGGCGTCGCCCCTGGTCCGCCGGACGGCTTTTGGCCAAGTGGCCCTGGCGGTCATGTCGGTGTTCCCCAACACCCACATGACGGAGCACGACCCGTCCGTCACTGGCGAAACCGGCCCGGTTACGGTCCGTCGCGCGAAGGCCTTCATGGAAGATAACCTCGCCTCCGCGGTCACGACGGCGGACGTCGCTGCGGCTGCTGGTCTGTCGCTTCGCGGTCTCACGGCGGCGTTCCGTCGTGAGCTGGATACGACGCCTGCGGCTTACCTGCGGGCGGGTCGCCTTGCGGCAGCGCACCGCGATCTCGTTGTCAGCGACCCGACCTCCCGTATAACGGTTAGCGCTGTCGCCCACCGGTGGGGCTTCGGCAATATGGGGCGCTTCGCGACTTCTTACCGGGCTCAGTACGGAGTGAACCCGCACGAGACCCTCGACCACTGAGAAGACAGCCGAGAACGGCACCGCAGAGCCGGATTCGGCAGTTGCAGGGTGTTCTTCAGCGTCACCGGGGGAGGGTGAGCAGATGAAGGTCGTTCAGCTGCACATCGACGGGAAGTCGTACTTTCTGAACCCCGATCACGACGTTCGCGCTCTCCAACAAGAGATGATCGCGGCAGCCAGTGGCACTCCCGCCTTCATCACGTTCCATCCCGTTGGCGACATCGAGGTCACAGCTCTCGTGTCACCGCACACGGCGCTCCGGTTCGAGGTGTGGCACCGGCCAGATTCCAGTGCGGAGGGCGACGACGAGCCCATGTCCGGTGTCGATCAGTACGGGTTCATCGACGCCCTGTAGCCAGCGCCGAGGAATCAGCGGTGAAGGGTCTGCCGGGGCAATTCGCCGAACCGGTCCCGGTACGAAGCGGCGAAGCGTCCCAGGTGAGTCATTCCCCAGGACAGCGCCACCGTTGACACCGTTGTCGTCTCGGGGTCGCTGAGGAGAAGATCTCGCCGTACCGCATCGAGTCGGGCGTTTCGGATCTCAGCCGCTGGCGTCGTCCCGATGTGGGACTTGAAAGCCTGCTGAAGGCCGCGGGTGCTGATCCCCACGGCGCGCGCCACATCGCTCGGGGTGATGGGCCGGTGGATCTCGGCCTCGATGAACTCCCGGGCGGCCCTCACCCGCCCGGGGTCTCGTGCTGAACGCACGGCGGGGACCTCAGGCCGGAGAAAGCTTGTGAGGAGTGCCAACGCTGCGCTCCGACGCACGCTCTCACGTGCGATCTCACTCGAGGGCCCGGCAAGGATCGCCGCAGTGTGCCTCATCGCCTCCCACCACGGCTGCAGATCGGCGGGCTGGAGGGACGCGTTCGTGTCGAATCGCACGACGTTCTCCTGGTGGCCGGTCTCTGCGGCGATGTCTTTGACGTATCGGCGGGACAGGTGCACGAGGTTCTGCCTGACGGTGTCGTGCTTGAACGAGAAGATCCGGTCGGTGGGGAGGACGACGGGGATACCCGTTCCGAAGCGGATGACGTCGCGGCCGTCGAGGAGTTCCGTCGTGCCGGCACTGTTCCACATCACGATGAACTCGTCTCCGGTGCTGGTGAAGCCGCCCACTTCGGCACTGAACAGGGATGTCCGGTACGTCGAGAGCTCGTCACCGACCGCTCTGTGTCCCCATGAGAAGGGAACGCCGGAGGAGCTGCTGCGGAATCCGTGGATCCCGTAGTGGGTGGAGAACGTTTCGGCCGCTTCGGCGACGTCATAGCCGCCGAACGACATTCGAACCGGCGCTTGGGGACGGGCGCCGCTCATGAGGGCCTGTCCGGTTACCGAGTTCGAGGTACGGGCGTCACCTACGCGACTTTAGTGTTTCAACACTGGATCGCGAGAAGGAGCGAGCCGATGGGCTCTCTGACTATGAACCTTTCGAGGTCCTTTGACGATCAAACGGTGGCGCACTCGAGGCTTGTGACGACGGCGAAGCTGCGGCGAGGTGAATCTTTCGTCATTACTGGTCCGGCCCATCAGGCACAGGGAAAAGCTAAGACAATGTGTGGATAAGTCCCTATGTTCCCTTGCGCTTCCACTTGAACGACTCCCACCACACCATCCACAAGGCCCGGTTAGAGACCCTTACGCAACGTGCCAACAGTGTCGGGGGCCTTGTAGTGGCACCTGAGTCTGACCCTGCCGACTGACTGCGGCCTCGTCCGGCAGAAGTCCGGACTTGAGCCCAAGAATTAAAACAAGTAATCCTCACAAAAGTGGTGGTGGCTGCGCTCGTGGGCAAATGGTGGCAGCGGGGAATCTGACTTCCCCGGGCTCGTCTCATCCCAGATGGCCGCACCGCCCCGCGCACCCTCACCAGATGCGCGGGGCGGTCCTCCAGGCCCCGCGATGCATGCAGGCCACTGGTTTCGGCAAGGCCGAACCCCGTGCCCGTCGGCGTTTCGAGCAGCTCGATCCGAGGGCGCGCCCGAGTTATCGCCTGATTCACGCCAGTGTCTCCGGTCCCGTCTGCCCGTGCTGCAAAGGCTGGTGGGAGACCGCTACGGCCGGCTGAGCTGTCGTCAGGCTGGCGGCGACCTAAGTGATGGCTGCTGCGGGTTAGGCGATGACGGCGAAGCCGAGGACCGCGGTGGCGATCGACGCGGCCGCCAGGACCAGAGGAGGCACGATGGGCTCGCGACGCCGTGCGTGCACGACGACCGCACCGACCATGAGGACAGCCAACCCGATGGCGGCGATAGGGCTGAGGACCGGGGCGACCGAGGTCAGAAGCGGTACGACAAGACCGACCGCGCCCACGACCTCGAGCGCAGCAATCGCCTTGATCGCTGCGGGGGAGAAGTCGGCTGCCCACGGCATGCCTCCGTCGATCAACGCCGAACGGGGCCGGAGGAGCTTCATGACGCCGGCGCCAAGGAATGCGAGGGCGAGCAAGGCGGTAAGGGCCCAGAGTGCGATGAGCATGTGTGTCTTCCGTTCAGGTTCTAGTTGGGGTGCGTGTCAGTCGCCGGAGGTGACGTCGACGGAGTCGAGATGCTCACGCAAGGCGCCAGTGATCGTGCGCATGAAATCCAGCTGTTCAGGGGTGAAAGCGTCGATGAAGACATCTCGGACAAGTCGGAGGTGTGGGGCAGATGACCGGCGAAAGACCTGCGCACCGGTATCTGTAAGCACAACGGCGGCACCTCGCGCGTCACCATCGACCGGGCTTCGCAAGACGAGCAGGCGCTCTTCCATGCGTCGGAGATGGTGCGAGAGACGGCTGCGCTCCCACCCCACGACTTCCGCGAGATCCGATGACCGCAGCGTTTTCTCCGGTGCCTCGCTGAGGGCGAGCATCACCGAGTAGTCACCAGGCGAGATCCCGGAGGTCTCCTGGAACGCCGTCGACAGGGTGCGCCTGACCCGTTCGGACGTCTCGACGTAGTCCCGCCAGATCGCCAGTTCGGCGGCGTTCGGTGAGCGCTTGCGTGCCGGGCCGTTCGTCATATCCGTCATGGCGCCTCCTTGTTGACTTCTCGACCGTAGCGACAGATCATTGACACGTCAACTAGATTGTTGACGTATCAACGAGATGAGGAACCATGTCCGACATCGCTTTCGGCCTCGACACCTTCGGGGACGTCCCCTCCGACGACACCGGAGTGCACGTGAGCCACGCCCGCTCGATCCGGCAGCTCGTCGACGAGGCCGTCCTCGCGGATGAACTCGGGGTCGACGTGTTCACGGTGGGGGAGCACCACCGCCCTGAGTACTCGGTCTCGTCGCCCGAGACGGTGCTCGCGGGCCTCGCCACGGTCACGAAGCGCATCCGCCTCGGCTCGGGCGTCACTGTGCTCAGCTCCGACGACCCGGTCCGGGTGTTCCAGCGCTTCGCGACCGTCGATGCGCTTTCTGGCGGGCGTGCCGAGGTGATCCTCGGTCGCGGTTCGTTCACCGAGTCGTTCCCGCTGTTCGGCTACGACATGGCCGACTACGAGATCCTCTTCGAGGAGAAGATCGAGCTGTTCTCGCGACTGCTGAAAGAGACGCCGGTCACCTGGTCTGGGACGACCCGGGCATCGTTGACGAACGCCGACGTGTTCCCGAAGACGGAGCACGGCCTCACGACGTGGGTGGGTGTCGGTGGCTCGCCGCAGTCCGTGGTGCGGACAGCGAAGTACGGGTTCCCACTTATGCTCGCGATCATCGGCGGTCAGCCGGAGCGCTTCGCTCCCTACCTCGACCTCTACCGCCGGGCGACGGAGGAGTTCGGCACAACGTCGCACCCGGTCGGGATGCACTCGCCAGGATTCGTCGCCGATACCGACGAAAAGGCCCTCGAGGCCTGGTACCCGCAGTACAAAGTCGTCCGCGACCGCATCGGAGCGCTCCGCGGCTGGCCTCCGGTCACCCGGGCGGAGTTCGACCGGGAAGTCCGTTCCGGATCGATGTACGTCGGTTCCGCCGAGACCGTCGCGCAGAAGATCGCCCGCACGATCCACGCCATGGGTGTCGGACGCTTCGACATGATTTACACCTCCGGTGCACAGTCGATGAGCTCCCGTCTTCGTTCGGTGGAGCTGTACGGCAGCACCGTCATCCCGCGTGTTCGTGAGCTGCTCGCCGACATGCCCGCTGTTCAGGCATCGGTGAACGCATGACCGCGAGGACAGTCGCGATCCTCGGCGCAGGGAAACTCGGCACGGTCCTGGCCCGCCTGGCCGTCGCGGCCGGGCACCGCGTCCTCGTCGCTGGTTCGGGCGAACCGGAGGGAATTCGTCTGATCCTCGCGGTGGTGGCCCCGGGTGCAGAGCCCGCGCACGCCACCGATGCCATCGAGGCGGCCGACGTTGTCATCCTGGCCCTCCCACTTGGCAAGCTGACGACGGTCCCAGCCGAGGCTCTCCGCGGAAAGCTCGTCATCGACGCGATGAACTACTGGTGGGAGGTCGACGGGCTCCGGGAAGATCTCGGCGACCCCCGCACCTCGACCAGCGAGATCGTGCAGCGGCACCTCCCCGAGTCGGTCGTCGTCAAAGCGTTCAACCACATGGGCTACCACGACCTCGACGAGGGGTCCCGGCCTGCCGGTGCCGATGACCGGAAGGCGATCGCGGTCGCCGGTGACGACCCTCACGCTGTAGCCCAGGTGTCCGCCTTAGTTGATGCCTGGGGATTCGACCCGGTCCTCGCAGGGCCCCTGCACGAAAGCATCGAACTCGAGCCTTACGCCGAGGCTTTCGGCGCCAACGTCTCAGCGGGGGAGCTCGAGGCCATGATCGAAGGGTTCCCCGGCACAGTCCGTGGCCTTGAGGTCGCTCTCGCCCGCTCCTGACTGGGCCGCACGGGATCGGGGCGGACAATGAGGTCCAGGATCAGTTGTCGGCCGAACCCGATGGACCGGGGGCTCATCCCTTGGCGGTGGCGAGAAATGCGTCGCCCTTGGTCAGCAGATGCCGCAACGTCAGGACGTTTTCCACGGTGAGTGTGGCCGTGGTCGAGTCCTCGCGCCAGTCCTAAACCGATCACACCAGCTATTTAGGGCTCGTCCAGCTTCTGTCAACAACATAATCACCGCCCCGTCCGTCGGTGGGGGAGCGTTGGCGTGTGGCCAGGTCGAGGTTCTCCCGGGGTTCTTAGTTGTCGGCCTCAATGGCGAGCGTATTACTATCCGGATCCTTGACCCAGGCGATACGCCCGCCGCCAGCCCGTGGCCCGATGCCACGCGGATCCTGACCGATGCCCTCGTAGCGCACGAACTCGGCGCCCGCCGCCGTCAACTCCCACGTCACCGTGTCGATGTCGTCGACGGACCAAGTAGCGACTGTCGAGTGCGTTGATCCTGCGGTTGATGTCTCGAAGACGTGAAGTACGGTCCCATGCCCGCACGCGTAATGCCGTGCGCTCTCCGCAAGGCCGGCGCTTGGGTCGACCCGTGCGAGAACAAGCCCCAGCACCCCTTCGTAAAAAGCGGCAGAGCGCCGAATGTCGGCTACACCGATGGAGGCGCTCACCCGGCTTCCCGCTAGTCCCATGTCAACCATCGTGCTCGTGCTCGTGCGCCGAGGTGCACTTTCGATCTTCTGCCGGCAGTACCCGGGTGGATTACGCCTCCGAGGCACTACAGCCCGGCACTGCTCGGGTGGCTGCGTGGCGACGACGCGTCTCTTCTCGCACGGGTCTTACTATCCACATCGATGATTTGTCAGCGCGCGAGGGTATCTCGGGGGTATTCCCCGAAGCGAGCGAAGTAGGCGTTGGAGAATCGTCCGAGGTTGCCGAAATTCCACCGTTTCGCGATCTCAGAGACCAGTGCCTCGCCCGGCTTGGCCGCGAGAAGGTCAAGCCTGGCGCGGTCAAGTCTCACGCCCCTCACATAAGCACTGGGGCTCGATCCGAGGTGGTCATGCATCTGCTGTTGCAGGCTGCGGGGATGCAGCTGCGCAGCGGCGGCTATGTCTTTGGGGGTGATCGCCTGGTCGACGTAGGTGTGGACATACTCGGCCGCGAGGCGGAGCCGCCGTGTCCGCTCTGTTCGAAGTTCCGAAGGGACGTTGACAGCCCTCCAGGGAAACAGCGACAGGAGAGCCTCAACGAGAGCACGTTGTGCGTCGAGGCGATCCTGGGCGGTTGTTTCGGGGCTGACGATGACAGGGGTCACCCGTCCAAGGGTGTGGCTCCAGTTGGCGAGAGCGGCATCTGTCGGGATGGCGGCGTAGTCGAAGACGATGCGTTGAGAGTGCCCACCATGGATCTCGACTGCGACAGCCTCGAGGAAGTCCGCGCCGATCTGCGCAATGCCGTGCCGGTGCGGGGTCATCGAGAACGAGTACGACGTTTCCGTGGGTGTCAAAAATGGTCTTGCACCGGAGCTGGAGAGTTGTCCCTGGGGGTACGTGATGGTGACCGACCCGGCGGGGAACCAGCTCACGACGTAGTCCCGGGACCAGGGGATGACGCCCTGGAGGTGCCCGAGGAAGGTTCCGGTCTGCAGGTTCAGGTTGTGGTCCCCGGCCATCGCGAAACGAAAGGAGAAGCGGTGAGGCCCTGCCTGTGCGCGGAACTGCTGCCCCCCAAGGGCTGCCTCGAGTTGCAAGCGGGCATCGTTCATGTCCGTCCCGGACCACGCCTGTCGATTGAACGCATCGGCGGGGAGGTGCGGTTCCTTGTCACCATCGGAACGTATGTGAGGTTCTAAGCCCGTGTAGGTGCTTTCCATGGTGCCTCCTGGTCCGGTCAGATCTGCGCCACGCTGGTAAGACATGCCCGCACTGTTACGACGAGGTGGCCACACCATTCGTCACGGAAAAACAGAATCTGAGACTGGCTGCAACGGTCTCTCGCCACCACGAAAAAGTCCCCACCCCAGAACGCGGCACGTACCCGCCCGAGTCGCGAGCTTGCTGACTTCTCGTGGTCGATCGAGTGGGGAGCAGATGTCCCGCGTGGTCACCGTCCGGGACATCTGCTGATCGGTGCCCACTCACACGGGGATGAGATGGCGGTCCGGCGCCTGATCGGGTCCAGGCGTGACCCCGTCGCCTCTTTGCCAGGGGGCCGTTCTCCGCGCCGTGGGCCGACGTGCTGGAAACCCATTCCCGGAAGCTGCCACCACCAACAACGCGGACTGATCCCATCGATAACTTTTCGCTTCACGGGGAGCGTGTTCTCTGTATGTCGATCTTCGGGGTGGGCCGTGCGCAGCATGGCTTCCGGAGATGAGGGACGCGACCTGCAAATCAGCTCAGGTCGCGTCCCTCATGGCCATCGGTGCGGTTGAGCTTCACGGGCAGGGCCGCACCACTATGGGCCGACGCTAAGGGTAGGTGCTGCCGAGGGCGCAGATGAACGGTCTGCGGGTGCTTGTGTCAGCCGACTTGGCTGACAGAGACGTTCCGGTCGATCATGCGGCGACCTTTTTTGGTCGATGCTGGACGGAGCAGCCCGTCACCTCTTTCGGAGTCCTGGGCCTTGATGAACCCGTGGTCGAACAAGTACTCACCGGCAAGCTGAAGCTCAGTCGCCGTGTACGGGGTGCCCATGTAGGTCGGACCAGTGACGAGGAACTGCTCGGGGGAGTGGGTAGCGTCGCTGTTGTCGTGGCCGACGATCCACCGAAGGTATACGTCGCGCAGCTTCCGGCTTCGAGCTCGCGGGTCCGTCCGGGCAGCAGCAAGCTGGGCCCACAGCTGGCGTCCTTGGGTGGTCTGATGCGAGCTCCACCCTCCTGTGCCTGCTGGGTGGACTGTTACTAGACCGGCGACTTCGAGGGTCCGAATCAGACGGCGAAGGGAAGATGCCGGGCCGGTTTTTTCTAGGACGAAGCCTTGCGCGTCAAGACCTGTTTCCGAAGGGATTAGGTGAGCGGCTTGAGCGATGTCGCTGAGCATGTCTAGTCGGCGGAGGTCGCGAGACAAATTCTCAGGCATGTCGGGACTTTACTAAGCGACCCCGTGAAAATCGTGCGTTATCGGCACGCACAGCCCGGTGCGCAGCTAAGCGTTAGAACCGATCGGTGTCACTGGCCCGGGGTCGGTGGCGATGCGAGCTGATGCCAGGGCACGCCTTACACAGTCGGCAAGGCGTCTGGTTTCATCCAGAACGGTGAGTAGTGGTAGCCATCCAGGTCGTCGAACTGTCGCTGGTACATGAATGGGTAGTCGTCGGTATCGCCAATCCGCCCACCAGCGGCGCCGGCGCGCTCCGTGAGCTCATCGACGGCCTCGCGGCTGTCTAGATCGAATGAGACTGTCACCTTCGACGGCGTCCCAGGTCCACCAACCAGTTCCTCGCGCCCGCCGACGGCGGCATACATCGTGTGGCTACCGAGCATGACGTAGTTGTTGGGCGCTATCTCGACGCAGGACACTTCCGCCGACGACATCTCCGTCTTCAGCGTGCAGCCAAGAGCGGTGTAGAAGGCGGTGGCACGTTCAACGTCCTCCACCGGACACGTGATGAAAAGGCTCATATCGCGATGCTCGCCCCATGCGGGTGTCCGGTCAAGACTCTTGTCTTGCCCGTTGGGCGGAAACGGGTTGTCTGCACCTACCCACCGAGATCTCATGTCCCCTGGATGCTGACGCCGAACCGGACAGCAAGCTGGTCACAGCGACACTCCAAGCTCCGCTGGCACCTCCCGGGGCGGGCCCTAACTCATGAGAGGTGAATCGAGAGGCCGCCCAGTAGCACCTGAGGGGTGGCGAGTCGAGGGTGTTCTGCATGGCCAATCTTCTATCTGACATAACGTACATTATCGGTAAGGAGTGGTGTTGAGCTGAAGGTCGGAATTCGCCGTGCCCAGTTCGGCCCGTAGCGCCTCCGCCGCGCTAGCTCTTGATAGCTGCTGTTAGCTCATCCGCTGTGGAGACAAGTGCCTCCCAGTCATAGGCGTCTGCATC
>Ga0265797_10006266_pt1 | contig 16911 bp, 13 predicted proteins | sample P2T30metagenome_FD_192433 | JGI IMG/M metagenome (GOLD analysis project Ga0265797, IMG submission 192433) | Plant litter microbial communities from East Loma Ridge, Irvine, California - P2 T30 | ecosystem: Environmental > Terrestrial > Plant litter > Unclassified | place: USA: California...
TCTGGTCGAGCTTGAGGATCTCCCTGAACTGCTCGGAGATCTTGGAAAGACCCTCCATGATTTCCAGACGCTTCTGAGTCTTGCTTGCACGGTCCTCCGACAGAGTAAGAGCGAACATGATCATGCAAACAAACTGAGAAGTGTAAGCCTTGGTGGAGGCGACACCGATCTCGGGACCGGCGTTGATGTGGACACCGCAGTGGGTCATGAGAGAGATGCTGGAGCCGACAACGTTGACAATACCAACAGTCAGGGCGCCACGCTCCAAGCAGTAGCGGAGAGCCATGAGGGAGTCGGCAGTCTCACCGGACTGGGAGACGAAGACGCAGGTGTCGTCACGGAAGACGGGAGCCTGACGGTCGAGGAAGTCGGAAGCCAGCTCGACGGAGATGGGGATCTCAGTCAGATCCTCGAAAGCACCACGAACAGCCATGCAAGAGTGGTAGGAAGTACCGCAAGCGATGAAAATCAGGCGTCTGCAACGCCTGATGGTGCTGATGTACTGCCTAAGACCACCGAGGGTCACGGTCTTCTCCTCGGCGTTCAAGCGACCACGCATAGCGTTGACGATCGACTCGGGCTGCTCGAAGATCTCCTTCTGCATGAAGTGGTCGAAGCGGCCCTTCATGATCTCCTGGAGCTCAATCTCGATGGTCTGGATGGCACGGACGTTGCTGGTGCCGTCAGTCTTGGATAGACGGTGGATGTTGAGCTGACCCTCGTGGATGTGGGCAATGTCATCGTCCTCGAGGTAGAGGACCTTCTTGGTGTGCTCGATGATGGCAGATGGGTCGGAGGAGAGGAAGAATTCGGTGGGCTGGGGCATGCCATCGTCGGACAAGAAGGCACGGGACTGCGAGCGGTGGAGGAGGGACTTGTCGGCGGAGAGACCGGGGACGGAAAGAAGGTCGTTGCCCCTCTTCAGGGCGACGTTGTGGCTGGCGGCCTCCGCGGGGAGGGCCTGGCCATCCTCAGCGTACTCGACATCGACGAAGTCAACCTTCATCTTCTTGGCGGTCTTGACACCGATGACGAGAGGAGAACCCTTGCGGGCAGCGACAACCTCACCGGGGAAGTGCACGCTCTTCATGAGAAGACCGAAAGCACCCTCCAACTCCTTGACAACAGCCTTGACCAAGCTGGTGAAGTCGAGGTTCGGGTGCTGGTCGAAGACGAACTTGGCCAACTTGGCAATGGCCTCAGTATCGGTCTCGGTCTCGAAGCGCATGCCCTTGGACTCCAGGAGCACCCTCAATTCCTTGTAGTTGGTGATGATACCGTTGTGGACGATGGCGAACTCCCACTTGGGGTCGGAGCGGTGAGGGTGGCAGTTGACCCTGCTGGGAGGGCCGTGGGTGGCCCATCTGGTGTGTGCAATACCGGCGTGGTTGTCGAAGACCTTTGTGAGGTCGGGCTTCTCCTCCTCGATGAGCTGCTTCAGCTTGGCGACCTTGCCGACCTCCTTGTAGGCAAAGACCTCGTTCTTCTTGTCGCCATCGACGGCGACACCGGCGGAGTCGTAGCCGCGGTATTCGAGACGGGAGAGACCTGTGGGAGGGAGGAGTGTCAGCTTGAGAAGGATTGCAATAGTGGGGTTTGCGAGGCCACGTACCGTTGACGAGGGTGTCGAGGATGAACTTCCTGTCCTTCTCGACGAGGTAGTTGATGTATCCGAAGATTCCGCACATGATTGCTGTGAGGGTGTGTGATGTGTATGTGGGAGGGAGGAAGAAGAAGTCAAGCGGGCGGAAAGGTTGATGGGCAGCCGGCGAAGCGGTCTGGGTCTGGGTGCTTGGAGGGTGTGAAGAGCGAGCGTTGGAGAGGAGGGGTATGTGCTTTTGCTGTTGTGGAGAATGCCCAACGAGAGTCAGTCGGTCGTGGGAGGCGAGAATGCAAGATGGAAGGGTGTATGTAGTAGTATTAAGTGCAAGCAAGAGATTGAAGCACAGAAAATAAAGGTAAATGTGTGATGGGAGGGGAGGAGAGGGAGTGGTGGGCGTGGGCAGGGCGTGGTACTAGTAGTTGTTGGATTGGGAGAGCACACGACGACGCAGGGTCTCTTTGCACGCAGCCAGCAGCAGCAGCAGCAGCAGCAGCACAACACACACACACACAACAAAGCCACCCATGCCCATACACACATCCGCCCATGCCCATGCCCATGCTCGCCCGGCCTACGCCTGCCCACCACGCACTAGTGCACCCAAACCACCACTCGCACATCCACGCTGCGCCATCCACGTGACGTGTGACATCGCATGCTCGACCTTGCCCTCCCCGACACACGGCGCCCTACGAAACTGCACAGCGTTTCACAACCCGAGCGCTCGTCTTCAGCCGCGTCGAATGGGAGCTGAGCTGATGCATGCAAAGTGGGAAAATTACCCCTTGCCCTCGCATGCTTGGATGTGCCTCTGCGTATTCCCTTCTTTTGCCTCTCACCCCCTTCTCGTGTGTGTGTGCCTACATCTTTCACATGCATACATCGCGAGCCACAACATACTCCAAGCACAGCTAGTGTTTTTGCCCCACCGCATCGCGAGTCGCCGCCTCGTTGCCAGTCAACCGTTGCCAAAAGCTCGTGCGCCCCGGCGACTAGCGCCTCGCAATGCAGGAACCGGAGCTACGTAGTGCGGATAATTATAGGTACCGCCAAGCATCTGACTTTCTCACTGCCAGTCTGCCAGCCTGCCCTCTCTCGACAAGCGTATCCAGTTACCAGACACGGCCTGCTCGCTCGTGTCTAGCTGGCAAGGCCTGCCAGATCGTCCTCGAGCCAATGCCCGGAATACGATTAGCTCGTGCGCACTGTTCTCTTTCTTTCCCTCACAGACCACAGCTTCTATTGAAAATGGTGCTATTCGTGGCGCTGGTATAATAATTTTAGACAAAGCGCGCACAGTACAGCACAGCACATCGCATACTCCTCAACGGCAGCGAACTTTTTTTTTTCTCTACAAGCGCCTCAGCCTCTCAGAATGTGGCTAGTTGTAAACGTGCCTCGGCAGCCGACCACTCTCGTACAAGACTAGCCTCGCACGGTAGGAGTGATGAGAATAGGAGCCACATGCATAGTGGAGAATGATCTTCTATAAGCTTCTACTTCCTTATGTTGAACAATCCCAGTGCTGGCTGGGTGCTATTTTTCCCATGGCATGCGGTGATCTAATCTCTAGTCTAGGTGATCTCCAAGTGGCGTGGTTCGCCAAAGCGGTACCCGGCAACAAGCCTTCTTCGCGTAGTCGGCTGTTCGCTCGCTCGCTCGCTCGATCGGCTCCTGTGAATTGGGACTCTATTCTCGCCTCTCACACGGAGTGGCACTGGCAGTAAGTTCGTTCAATAATATACGCAAGCACTGCAAGTCATCCGGCGACCGGCACGCGAGGCACAAAGCGGTTGCCGGCTGTGGCGCGAGAGTTACCATACCACGGTAGTTCAGGCCTCCATCACATCGGCTGCAAACCTTCATATAGTGCGAACTACGAACACACACGCCAATATTCCGTCATGATCGGACATCGTGTCGAACTCTCTGCACGGCTTCACATTTGTAGTCTAAATTGTTGAGGCGAACAAATCCCATAGGTGGCGTAGGTAAGGGAAAAGTAATTGCTGAATCATTCGTGCCTAGTTAGAAATACATACCATGGGATTTCACTCTCGTCTCCCAAAAAAAAAAAAAAAAAAAGGCCTCGATATCACACATCCATTTTTTTTTCCTCAGCCCTACCGCATTGTTACTATCAGTAAACTTTCAGACTTGTACCGTAAGCCGTGATGTGTATGTGCACCTGCACGCACGCAAAAAAGCAATATCCAAATTGGGACTCAACGGCAGGGCAATCAACGGTTCCGGTCTGCAACAGCCTCAATCCAGATATATGTGCCATCGCGAAGATTCGGATGGACATCTCGAAAAACGATATCATGCTCGTTCATCGCCTGTATGCCGGCCAACATTTAAGAAGTCGAACTCGTGCTTTCCCCATCACCATCATGTTCGCCGCGAGCGATCCTCTCGATCCGCACGTCCTTCAACAACATCGGCCTCTTCAACCCACTAACCAATAAAGACACAAGAGCTTCTACCGCCCAGCCAGATCTCATCAGACCCACCTACCCACCTGCCTACATCCGCTTTGTAATTCCCCCCTCACCTTTCACTCACTCCGGCACAACCTCCCCAACCGCCCTCCAGAAATCACACCTCACCCCCCTGCCACCCTCCCACGAATACGCATCCACAACCCTAAACGTATTCTCCGCATTCGGCGACAGACACTGACCGCCAACCGGGTCCGGACACGTCGTGTTGAGATCGAGCTGGTACGGCGTAGCGATCGTGTAAACCGGCCAGGCACTAGCACCGTTCGTGGAAGCGTTGTTGTTGTTATTTGTGGAGATGCCGTTGGCGATGCCGTTGGAGATGGAAGGGTCGTTGGCCGTGATGAAGTTGCCCCAGATTTTCTGGAAGGCGGTTGTGAAGGCTACGCTGAAGCGTTGGCCGGGGTAGGTGAAGTAGCTGGGAAGGGGAGATGTTGTTAGTGGTCTGTTGTTTGGATTCTCTTTGATGCAACTTCTGCGCTGCTTACCCTGCTACATCGGCGCCATGGTACGCTGGCGGCAAGCTGAATTGGTATTTGTAGCCTGCGCCTCCGGTTTTCTTGCTGCCGTAGGCTTCGGCGAGCCAGTACGATGGACAGACGAACGTCGTCTCGGCGTAGATGTTGTTGGCGCGCTGTTGCTGGCCGGTGCCGACGGAACTCTGGTTCAGCGCTGTTGGACCTGAATCTCCCGATGTGGCGAAAGTGGGAGCGTTGGGGTCGAAGGATGCGTTGGACGATGGGTAGTAAAGCAGGACCTTGGAGATGTCGTTTTCGGAGAACAGAGGGAATGTGCGTCTGAGGTATGTGACAAGGTCGTCTTCGGTGTCGATGTCTTGGGGAGTGAAGGCTACGCCTTCGTTGGCGTTGTTTCCTGATAGGATGCGCAGACCGTTGACTTGGCCACGGCCAAGTTGGCGGCTTGGGAGATCCTGGACGAAAACGCCGTCTGTGACTGGGAGGAAGGCCCATGTTCCGTAGTATGTGAGTTGTGATACCGTTGCACTGGCATTCGCGATGGTCTCGACGTCTTTGCCGACCAAGCACTCGAAGATCGGCGTAGTGTTGTTGGCACCTGCAGCGGTCGTCGGCGCACAACCGGCGTGCGTGGCGAAGGCGTAGTACGCCTGCGATGGGACCCAGTCGTTGTAATCGTACTGCGTTGGAAGGTATGGACTAGCGGCAATGCTATTCTGGAACAGCTGGGTGCCGAGAGTACCACCGTACGCCATGTCTTGCAGCATGACGCTACCGGCACCTGCGCTCTCGCCCGAGATGGTCACGCGGGTGGGATCGCCGTTGAAGAGGTGGATGTATTGTTGGATCCATTGCAGAGCCAAGTGCTGGTCGAGGATGCCTGCGTTGACCGCGCCTTTGCGGTAGACCTCGTCGGAGGAGACGAAGCCGAAGGCCCCAAGCTGTTTCGATCAGTCAGTGTATCTTGATATGGACCCAGTGGGACTTACTCGGTACTGAATGGATACACCAATGAAGGAATTGCCGTTCGTGCCCATGATGGCCGTCAAGTCTTGTCTGCCGTTGCCTACTCCATAACCGCCTGTCCACTGTCAGCAATCAAGTCAAAGTCAATTGGCAAGCATCCTCACCGCCATGGATCCAGACAAGCACCGGCAAGGGCTCGGTAGCGTCACTCGGAGTCTGCACATTGAGCTACAAGGTAGTCAGTATGAGGACCAATGTTTCGAAGCTAAACAAGGTCTTACAAAAAGACAGTCCTCGCTTGCATCCGTCTGGTTTTGAGGTTGGACCGGTCCCGATCCAGCAGAAGAACTCTGAAGGCAAATAGCACCATACTCCGTTGCTGGGGTCACAGCACTGTTGTTCGCCTCCGGTGCCTGAGGTGCTTGGAAACGGAGTTTACCTGTGGGCGGTGCAGCGAATCGAATTCTCGTGGAGCTGTTAGTGGCGGTGGCATTGTTATCTTTGCTGATGCTCATTCTCACCCATAGTAATTGTCGATACCGGCAGATGCGTTGCTGAAGCCCTGGTACACACTGTAACCCAAATCTACCTGCAAGCGGCTGTCACTGCTGTTCCCATTGCCGTACGAGGTCTGTCTCTTGGCATATTGTGCATAGGGGCGAGCATTGTACGACGCAGGCGTTGCCGCCGCGAGCGTAGCCAGGGTCACAAGCAGGCCAAGCATGATGGATAACAACAATCAACGGGATGAAAAGAGCCTACCTTTGTCCCTTCACCACGTCCGTCGGACGGCATATATATGTAGGTAGCTACATCAATGCGAACCTGACCCCACTGCACGGCTCCGTTACCCGTACAACACTCTCCACAACGAATGCTCCATGCGGAGTCACGGTGAGAGATGACGGGTGCTCGCATTGATTTTGTTTACCCGGAGCTGGCGTAACCTTGGACAGATGAAAGGCTAATTCCCACGTGCAAGGCAGAAGCTAGAGGGGAAAGTTCGATGTTTGGAAGATTAGCGTGGCCGTCGTGCTTAGCCATCGCGGTTCGCGAGCTATAGATGCCGGCGATCGGGTATGCGGATATACTGCAAGAAGTGCATGACGTTTTTAGAAGGAGCGGGAGCACTTGCAGCCTGCAGCAGAGACACGCATGAGTGAATCGGCGTGTTTTTGTCTCGCGGGTCATGGCCATGAATAGACCATAGGTGAGGGATAGTAAAGCCCCCTAAAGCTCGACACAACCGCTATAGCAATTGCTGTAACGGAGGAAGGAAGGGAGCTGAGATCGAAGTTTGACAAGAAGCGCAAAGCATCGTTGCTTGCATTCGAGCGGATTGTGCAGCGGGGAACCTGGCATCGATCCTCGGCCTATCACGTGACTGTGTGTTTCGATGCAATAGGGTTAGTCTTAGGGCAGGCCAATATGCTGTAAACAAGCAGTACATGTTTATGCATTCATGTTTCTACCACCCTGACCAGTACGAGGAGAACATCAGGCAAGATCAGTAATCGTGAAAGCAGGATCCGGGATTGGTGAACAGTCTATGCTCCTATGATCGCTTCCTTGACCAAATATGTTTCAAAAATTCGATTGTCCGTTTGCTTTTATCCGAGTGCATGAACAACAATTGTGCTTTGAGAGAAAGTGTTCCCAAAAGGTGACTTTAAGCACTAAATTGTCAGAGATGAGTTCAAATGGGCGAGAAAGTAGTGCCCAAAGTCCATTGATGCCTTATCCATTTCGGTAAGAGTGAGATCGAGCTATGAGATAACCCTCCCGGTGGACCGAGGTGCCCCAAGTAAACGATTCAACCCCGTTGTTAAGGCGGCGATCAATTGCGGCGCGAAGCTGTGTAGTAGGTTTGATATCCACGACGTCGCTCCGTTTGTTCTCGAGCCTTCTATGCCTTCGAGCTTACAAGTTCCAAAATATGTTCTTGCGGCAAGCGGCATCAGTGCTACAGACAGCAAATCGAGGTCGCTGATCGACTTGGAAAGTACGACGCCTGGAGGCCAGGATCAGCAGGCTGTGTAACAGGAGCTTTTTTTTCTTCGCTCTCAGCGGGATCTGTTAAAGTCACACAAGCGATTGTAGTAGCCATAGGCCTGGTGCAATCATTTGACTGCCTTCAAGACACGGTCGACCATGGCCTCACTCAAACCCAGATAGTTGGCTGGGTCACATAACTTAGCCAACTCCTCATCAGAAAGTCCAGCTTTCTTGACCTCTTCGCTTTGGGACAAGAGTTCGAGCAGAGGCTTGTCTTCAAGGTTAGATCTTCGGCAGAGGTCGTAGACCAGATCGTGCGCCACTGAGTTGACGGTGGTTAGCGATCAAGTGTCATAATTTTTGAACTGCGGAGGACATACCTTGTCTGCCAATGGTCTTTCCCAAGCCCATCATGACTGCCTCGCTGACCACGGCACCTTTGGTCGATTCTAGGTTTTTCTTCATGCCTGATTCATCCACTTCCAGGCCTTCGAGCAGGTATCTGGTCTGCTCTAGACACGCGTGGCTGAGCGTGCACTGTAACTCGATTAGCACATCGCATCCAGCGCAGTTCACCAAGTAGTACTTACAATCTGCGGCAACGTAATCCACTCAATCTCCCACGGCCCCGTACTCCTCTCAAAGTCCGCAACGACCGCCTCCGTCATCCCCCCAGCCAGGGCACGAACACTGCTAGCCATCGAGCATATGTAAGCACAGCCGATAGGGTTCCTCTTCTGCGGCATCGTAGAGCTACTACCCCGGTGCGGCACGTACGGTTCTCGTGCTTCACCAACCTCGAGCTGCATCATGATCTTGAGGTCTGTGGCGAACTTGGCGCAGGTCGCTGTGACCACTGAGAGGTAGTTTGAGACTTCGGCTAGATTGTCGCGCTCGGTGTGCCAGGCTATTGCTGGGACGGCGAGATTGAGTTCTTCGGCGAGAAGCTCCTGGCAACGGAGAGCTAGTGGTTGACCGTCTACTTCTGCGTTAAGTGCGTTGTATGAAGATGCTGGTGCGATGGTGGCGAGAGTGCCGGCAGCACCGCTGAACTGCAGGACTAGCAGTCGGGGACGGATCTCAGATAAGCGTTCTTTGTGTCGCTGGAAAGAAGCCAGGAGCCGCGCCATTTTGAAGCCAAATGAGATAGGAACTGCTTGCTGCAGGTTGCTGCGAGCAGGCATTGGCGTGGATTTGTACTGAATGCATAGCTTCTGTAGTGCAGCAATGATACCGTCCAGTGAAGTGTTGACAAGCTGCAAAGTGTCTCTCAGCTGTAGCACGACAGCTGTATCAGTCAAGTCTTGTGTCGTAGTACCCCAATGAGCCCATTCTCCCAACCCTTTCTCAATAGCATTGACCTTGGCCACGAGTTGGTGCACGACCGGCAGCACAGGATAGCCAACGAGCTCCGTTTCCTCTCTCAGCTTCTCGAAATCGTAAGAGTCCACATCGCAGTTCTTAGCAATCTCATCGGAGGCTTTCTGCGGAATAATGCCGAGTTGAGCCTGTACTTTCGCCAGAGCGGCCTCAAAGTCGAGGAAGTAAGCTGTCCGCTGCCGGTCTGACCAAATTGCTTTGGTCTCATTGGTTGCAAAGACGTTGCCGAATATGCTCGAGTCAATTACTGTTACTGCGCCAGCAGAAGATTTTGCCTGGGAGGTCGTGCTAGAAGCATGTCGTCTGTTTGCGATGCTGGAGATGATGCGTGGATTTCGCGCCCGTCCGAAGGAGGAAAGCGCCTGCCTGCTCACGCAAAAGACTCGGGACATTGTCACCCAAGAATCTTCTATCAAACTCAAAGCAGCATGTAGATGTAGAAGACAGCATAGAGACCTTCCCGTCGTGGATCTGTGAATGTAATATGACGTCATCCAAGTTCGTGGGTTCCACCAGACTACATGTACTGACCTACATATGTAGACAACATGAACATCATCCAACATGTACAGTTCTTGCACTCAAATCTATGTACAGCTGTAGCTACTTCAACAGCCGTATGTATCTCAGAGGTAAACACAGTCAATTTTCAATCTGAGTCTGACAGCACGAGGGTATCGCATACTGAGACACGGAAGCTCTAATAGTATCTCATTAGTTCTACTTGCAGTTTCTTTGACGGAGTCCTTAAATAGTACCATGACTAGTGTGCGGATGAGCGTGCGCTTGAAAGTATGTCCCAACGACTCCAACCGCATCCCCTTTGCTGGAATTTTGGTAAGTACCATGTATGAAGCGGCGAGCAGCGGTGGCATCGGCGTCGTTCTAGTGTCACTTCCTGATTAAAGTAGCACATACCTTGTGGATATACTACTGCGTACGTTTGACGTGGCTAAGTTGGCGACGGTATCTCACTGGCCTTGATGTTGTTTCAGTGTTGTTTTCCAATTACAGTGGCACATACGTAACAGTATTTCGACGTGACACAAAATGTATGGTATGTTCGCCAGATTGGAGATTGTACGCATCGATCTCTCTCTATTACACTGCTGTTCCAGCAGCTCTATTACCGCCGGTCTCCCAGACCATCCAGGCCTCCCACATCCTCCTCATTATGATGTTACTATGCATGTCATGCCAGACATCTGGGTATCAGTACAACGATTCGAAAAGAAAACTCCCACGCACCCGTAACCGAACCGTCCGCATCTACGCAGCGGTCATCTCGATCTTCTTGCCCTTGACGCTCTTCCACTCGAAGCAGACGGCGCCCAGCACGCTCAAGACCGACGTAGCAACCGCAACGTAGAAAGTGTTGACGAGAGCGCCATTGTACGCCTCCTGCACAGCGCCGAGGAACTCTGCGGGGATGACTTTCTGCAACGCAGTTGCGCCAGTCGCGAGAACGACGCGCGAGTCGATACCGGGGACGGCTTCCTTGAGGTTCTTGAGAAGAGAGTTGGTGAAGACGTTCTGCGCGACCGAGATGAACAGCGCGCCGCCGAGAGTCTGCGAGAACATGGCGATTGCGGTGCCGGTGGGAATGTCTGCCTTGGGAAGGACAGTCTGTACGGCGACCAGTGTCTGCTGCATGCTCATACCCATGCCGAATCCGAAGATGATCTGGTAGCCGATCCAGTGCTCGTGGCTGGTGGTTGTGGTGAAGGTGCTCACCAGTCCAGATCCAATAGAAAGAAGGACGGATCCTGCGATGACGAAGGGAGTGTACCAACCGATCTTGGTAATGAGACCGCCAACAAGCATGGACATAATGACCAGACTGAGGATGAGTGGCAAATTCATGATGCCAGACTTGACAGCAGAAGCACCCTTGATAGCCTGGAACCAGATGGGCAAGAAGTAGACAAGTGTGAAGAAAGCAGCGCCGATCATCGCTGCGAACCAAGCAACGGCTGCGACAGTGCGCTGCTTGAGAATCCTGGGAGGAACTGTGGCATTCTCCTGCTTCCAGAACTGGATGCCGATGAAGACGATGAGAAGGACACCGAAAACGACGAAGAGTCCAATGATGCGACCGTTCGACCAGGGGTACTTGGCACCACCCCACTGAAGGGCAAGAAGGAGGCAGACAATCATGGGAAGGAAGACAATAGTGCCGTAGATGTCGAACTTCTCTAGGTTGTTGCGCCATCCACCCTCGGTGAAGCTCTTCGCACGCGACTTCTGAGTTGGGTGGTAGAAGATGGCGATGAAAGCGAATGTGACAGCGCCGATGGGCAAGTTGATGTAGAAACACCAGCGCCAGGTAAGCTTATCCGTAAAAGCACCGCCCATAAGTGGGCCGGCGACACTTGCGATTCCATACATGCCACCAATCAGGCCCATGTAAGTAGGACGTTGTCTCAGTGGGACGGTGTTTGCGACAATGAGAATGGCTCCGGAGAAGATACCAGCGGATCCAAGCCCAGCGACGGCGCGTCCGATAATGAGGGCGGTACTGTTAGGTGCGGCACCACATACTGCGCTTCCAATCTCAAAGATAACCAGTGCCGTCAAATAAATCCACTTGATTGAGAAGAAAGTGTACAGCTTTCCGAAGAAGAGCTGGAATGCGCATGTCGTGAGGAGATAAGCAGATCCATACCAGCCCACATCGTTGATCGCCTTGAATTGATCAGTGATACGCGGGATCGCAGTAGTGATGATGGTGTTGTCGAGAGCCATGCAGAAGACTGAGAGACACAAGGCGATACTGATCAAGGCAAGCTGCATAGCACGGGGGTACTCAGTTTCGTCTTCCTCCTCCTCGTCGCCTTCCTTCTTGTCGACGCCTGTGACGTTGGTGTCCTTCTCAGTGGCGGCAACAATATCGCCGTCATGCGACTGAGGACGTGACCCTGGAGCTGTGGTTGTGGCGGTGGGTTGCATCTTTTCGTCTGCCAGCGATGCTGCAGCAGGGCTCGGAGCAAGTGTGGTGTCGTCGCCGCTTAAAGGTGTTGCTGGTGGCGCGGCGTCCTTATCGCCCTTGCCAAAGAGGCCTCTGAGTGCCATGATTAAATCGTGAACGAGGCTGTGGAGTGTGTGTATGGTGAAAGTCAATGAAGTTGCGTGTCGCCCGCAGGCAGGTATCACTCTTTCCGGACAAAGAAGCAGGTGCTTGCCGAGGAATGTTCGGAGTTTAGAAGACTGGTGGATGAGAAATGGAGTGCAAGAGTATACAGGGGCGCAAGGACTACTCATATATACAAACCAGCTAAGCGAGTGTGACACGGGCAATATATCTAGATGAGTCGCCGTCCCCATGGCCTGGCGCATGCGGTCGGTTTGCAGGCTTCGCCGTGTCCGAGCTGCTGCTGCTACTGGATGGAGTTAAGGAGGTAACTAAGCAGACAAACAGAAAAGAAAGACATACCGGATCCATCCACGCCGCATTCCGTCCGTGCCCACTGCGTGCAGTTGATTGGCGACGGGCCAGGCTTTTTCTCGAAAAAGCTACCGTGGTGCTGGGCTACTGGCTAGAATGAGCTTGACGAGGCATCGGTGAGCTTGGTGGTTGTAGTCTCGTACCGTCGAGATACCACTGTTGCCAGAGATGCTCACCCGACACGATGACATCTCGCGCAAACCTACGCCCACCCGGCCCTTGGTCGCATTCGCACGCGTTTGCAAATGATGGAGGTGGATGCGACGAGCAGTCATGCTGCACACCTTGCACATGCACACTCAGTCAGCATGGCGCCATCGCGACTCATTGCCAATGCTGCTGCCTTTCGGCGAGGCGCACTAGCCCTACCCTCCCTGCAAGCCACCACGGCCTGTCGCGAAATTTGAGTGCATATGCGACGATGCGAGTAGCGATAGCACAGCTCAGTGGCGCCGCACGTGAATCGGAGCCGGCCCTTTAAACCACGCCATTGCTCCGATTCCGATCGAACGGGCCTTCGGGGCCTCCAGCCAGTGCAGTGCATTGACACTGAGGCCAATAGCTGGCCCCTTTGTTTACCATCATTATTGTTATTATTCTTTCTCATTGATGCGGAGAATTTTGACCGGTCCATGGATCGCACCCCTTGCACGCTTTTCTGTGTGAGCGTGACTGTCAACATGCTTCTAAGAATTACACATAATACTTCGCTTACCGCCGATGATTTCCTCATTGCCTTCATTGTCTCACGATTGTTACCCGGAAGCGCTGAGTCTTGTCATTGTTCGCCCGTGTAACTGCAGGGCGGGTGACTGCTTCGCTTGCTCCGCCTCCGCGTTATTGTCGTCTTGGGTTTTGCGCAGTCGCGCATTAGTCCAATGCTCGGATATAACACCAATGCCCTGGAAAAGGATAGTCGCTGCTCGTAAATGCAACAGGTCACACGCCATTGAAATGACTGTCAATCATTTTTGTGACGTGTGATTGATCTTGTAAGATGAGTCAAGGTGACACAGCCGCTCATCGCACCCCCAAAACTTCCTGCGCATGAAGTTGCCCACAGCTTCGTTCGTCTGTTTTAACCGCATCTCAATGGTGAGCACAGTCATTCTGAGGTATGACGCTGATAGTCCTAGCATACTTGATACTAGGAAACGAATCAAGATTTTGTGTCATTTCAATGGTAGGAGGTACCTGAAGTCAGAAACTATGCCTGTCGACACGACCGTAGCTATTGAGATCGCTATACGAGAACTAAGTCTATTCACAGTCTCTACACTACGCACTCGTTGCCATACTCTGTTGAAGAGTTGACTGTCGTCTCAACTGACCATCTAATTCCAGCTCACAGTAAACTCATACTTTCCACCTTCCTCCGTGCTCAAAGCAAATCTGCCGTCATCTTCATCATCGAAACCTTGCTCGTCACTGACAACCTTACTGCCGCCCAGCTCGGCCACATCAAATCTAAACCTGACCTTCCCACCAAGCTGACTGTTAATAGCCACCTTCTTAATCCTCCCATTGTCCCACTCAATATCCACAACAAACCCTCCCCTAGCCACCAATCCCTTCACACTACCCTCGGCCCACTCCTCTGGTAGAGCAGGCAGCAACCAAACCTCCCTCACGCCATCATCGTCCACAAAGTGACTCTGTAACAGCGCCTCCGCGACACCAGACGTGAACCCAAAGTTCCCATCAATCTGGAACGGCGGGTGCGCATCAAACAAGTTTGGGTACGTGCTCTGGTTGAAGAACTCGTAGATGTTATCCGCCAGCGCGGTGCCATTCAGCAGTCGAGCGTACCAATTGATCGTCCACGCGCGCGACCACCCTGTTCCAGCGCCGCCGTTCTCAAGGCGGTACTCGAGCGTGCGGCGGGCGGCATTCCACATCGTCTCGTTGTGGCCTGGAGCGTTTGGCGGCGGGATCTGGGTGCCGGGGTGCAGGGCGTAGAGGTGCGAGATGTGTCTGTGGCCGGGCTCGGCTTCTTCGTAGTCGTTGATCCATTCTTGCAGGACGCCCGGGTAGCGGGTGGAGATTTGGGGTGGAGGGAAGCGGGCGAGGGTTTCGTCGAGGGAGGCGAGGAAGGCTGCGTCGACGGTGTCTTCGGGGAGGGTGGCGACGGCGCGCTTGTAGCCTGTGAAGAGCTCGTGGAGGATCTGGAAGTCGCAGGTTGGACCGACGGCCATGCTGCCGGAGGCATTGGCGGGAGTGTAGTAGTAATTTTCTGGAGAGGTGGAGGGGTTGGTCACGAGGTAGGTTACGCCATTCCTGTCGTAAGGCTGCAGAGTATTCAGGTAGAACTGGATGGCTCCAGTGAGGGTGGGCAGTTTCTCGAGGAGGAATGTCTGGTTGTGATTGTAGAAGTAGTGCTCCAAGATGTGAGTGGAAAGCCACGCAGAGGTGAGTGTCCAGTATGAGGCAGGCGGGTAGCGATCTTGCGGAGCAGCATCACCGTGAATGTCTGTGTTGTGGTGTACTACCCATCCGGAAGCATTATACATATCGCGGGCAACGGTCTCACCATTCACCCTGACCTTTTCGATGTGATCGAACAGAGCATGATGCAGGCTCGGTAGGTTGGTCAGCTCCGCAGGCCAGTAATTCATCTCAGTGTTGATGTTGATGGTGTACTTCGAGCCCCATGCAGACTCGTAGTCTTCGTTCCAGATACCTTGAAGGTTGGCGGGAAGGGTGCCTGGTCTGGAGGAAGAGATCAAGAGGTATCTTCCGTAGCTGAACTGTAGCGTGATGAGGCCGAGATCGGTAACGCCATCCTGAGTTGCGTTGATGCGCTCGTTGGTTGGCAAGAGTGCAACCGAGCTGTTGGCATTTGGGTTGCCGAGCTCGAGACTGCAGCTTTGGTATATCTTCTGGTAGTCCTCGACATGGCGTTGGTGAAGCTCATCGTAGGAGTATTCCCGGGCTTTGCTGAAAGTCTCCTCAACAGCAGCAATTGGATCATCCACTCGGTATGTGGTTGTAGCTGCGAACATGGTGATAGCCTCAGTAGCATTGTCAACTACAAGGAACTCTCCCCAAGCCTTGAGGTTGCCGTCAGTCTGAATGGTCAGGCCGGCAGCGAAAACGATAGGATTCGAACTGCCTGCTGCGCCGGTCATGATCACAGTGTTGCCACCGGTGTTGAAGCTCTTGTCGGATGCCGTGTTGATGTTGTCTTGAGGTCGGTTCACACGCATCTGGAAGGCGAGTTTGCCACCTCCTGTAACTGTCATCTTGTGAACCATAACAGCATCAGGAGCAGACGCAAAGAGTTCCCGCTCGATCTGGGTGTCGTTGACAGTGAATTGCACACCAGCAGTCGCATCATCCAGATCTAGCCAGCGTTTGTAGCTGCCGTTCGTGTACTCATTTAAGCCTCCATCGAAGGAGATCTCGATGTTGCCCAATGTTTGATAGAATCTCATAGCTTGAGGTGTCGATACCAGGCCCAGATCGGCAAGTTTCTCGGCCTCCTCGACATGCTCATCGGCTAAGAGCTGGCGCACTTCAGTGACAGCTAAAGAAGCATTCTGGTTGAGCCTGTCGGTAGGGCCGCCAGACCATACGCTCTCCTCGTTGATTTGTATAGTCTCGGAATCTGGATGGCCGTAGATCTAAAGTATGTCAGTTCACGTATCTCAATGTACTTCGCTTTACACTCACCATTCCTCCAAGCTTGCCGTTTCCGATAGGCAATGCCTCGACCCATATCTCAGCAGGCCGATCATACCATAGTCGCGAATTCGAACTAGCAGTCGCTCTAGCAAGCCAGCTAGCGACTAGAAATGTAGCATCTCTACGCATGTTTATTCAGTCGGAGCTATTAAGCTCGCATCGGTTCGGGGGAATGTCAAGCGAGGGGAAGTTGTATCGCAAGACTGAAAGGACGATCGACCTGTACTTGTACCATGCTCTCTTAATCGCAGAGTATTTGACCTCCGCCGGCTAAATCATTTTTCATTCATCTGTTCTGCGGGGGTTTGGCTTGGTATTCTTGCTAGAGTATTACGAACACTGTGATCTACAATACGGCTCCACTTGCAAGAGTTTCCCCGCTTCGATAGGAGGAAGAAGGAGGAGCTAAGGTAGAAGACAGACTATAATACAAATGATCTCTTTTGCTATCGGCATCTATTAAGGAATGATGTATAGCTATAGAAGTGATTAACTATATATATTAATTAGAGTATATATAAGTATATAGGTTATAAAGCTAGTCTACCTAGGGAGATTATCGAGGATAGGTAATACTTCTATATAGTTATCGTATTGTAACTATTCTACTATCTAGACCTTACTCTATAGATAAGATCTTAAATTCGGATTTAGGTACATACATAACGTAGTAGTAGGGGAAGCTAGCCGGCTTTTAGCCTTTCTTAGAATAGCACCCTAATTAGCCTTATTTTCGAAATCCCTTAGAAGTAGAATAAAAATTTAGAGTATAAAGTAGTTAGATCTTAAGTTTTAGGTAATTCTACTTTGAAGCTACTAAGTAATCTAATATTAAAAATCGAGTTTTTAATAATACTGTTT
>Ga0265797_10006267_pt1 | contig 16909 bp, 8 predicted proteins | sample P2T30metagenome_FD_192433 | JGI IMG/M metagenome (GOLD analysis project Ga0265797, IMG submission 192433) | Plant litter microbial communities from East Loma Ridge, Irvine, California - P2 T30 | ecosystem: Environmental > Terrestrial > Plant litter > Unclassified | place: USA: California...
TGGGTGGGTAGGTCTTAATTGCGGCATCGCGTGTTGGAGAAGATCATGTTGCCGCCGCCCGAGTGTTCTTTCTTGGGACTTGAGTAATTTGCGTGGTTATTCCGGGAGTTAAGCGGCGCGGTTTGGCATGTGTTTGGCGGCTCAAGCGGTAAAGAATCGACAGGCGAGGAACATGACGTGTCGTATGAAGACAACTGTAGACTCTGCGAAAACGGGTGCCGCGTTGTAGCTTGGATTGAGAAATAGCGATGTGGTGGCGATGTGGTGACGGTGTGATTCCGCGTTGTCGGTTGGGTTGGTGACTTGGTGTTGCTGTTGCTGTTGCTGTTGTTTGGCAGGACGAGGACGAGTACGAGTACGAGTACGAGTCGTACAGTACTTTTCTTTGAGTGACCATGCGGGTGCGTGTATAGATATAAGTAGTCAATCGGTCGTATCTCACTCACAATGTGAGGCCCTGCACTTCTTGAGTTTGCACGTCTCTAAACCGACTGACTGACCACCTGCCAATCCCCAAAGCCAACAGCTCGTATCTCATAAGAGCTTGTGCGAGCAGTCGATTCCGCACTGTAGATCGCCCGTCTCGGCTGCTCGTTCGCTCAATGCGTCTGCAAGCCCGGTTCGGCGCAAGCTGGAGGCCCTCAAGAATGCGAGATTTCAGTCTTTGTAGCCTGACAGCCAGCGCCGCGTCATTGTGGTATCTTGAACCTGAAGGCGGTGAGCTTTTGTGTTCTCTCGGATCGCGGTACTTGAAAGACATGGATGGTGACGAGGGTTTATTATCGTTAACTGAGAATGCATGGTTTTTGATGTTGGTGGTTGTGTTCTTCGTGCGCCAAGGTTTCCCCTGGAACTTGTCCTCGCCATTACACATGTTTAATGTGTATTCTGTGGCCGTTTGTTGTGACAATTTATGCTTGGGAGCGTTCCATAGACATTCAGGCCGCTACATGTCTGGAGCCCTCGTGGGCTGTCTTCATTGGTCAATGATGCTGATGCCGGTGCTTTAGCTTTGCAAACCATATTCTCGGTCAGGCCCTCGAAAGTGAATCCGCAGCCTCGAAGCCATCATCGACAAAACATCTCAGCCTAAATGTAAACAAACGATGAGGACATAGCCAGCATGAATCAAGGGTTTTAGTCTTTCCCTCAAGCGAGACTGGGGCTGCGTAGAAGTAACGCTCGTGCCCGCCCAACAATTCTTCGTCGATGTTCCATTGCATCGTACCATGTTGCGCCGGATTGACCAGTTTTATCCGGTTGTGTTCCTACAAGACCAGACGTGTTCAGCTCGCTTACAGAGCCAGACCATCTAGACCCTCTAAGGACGGATGAATTAAGTTTCAAAAGACCACAAGGAGCGTCGCATAACCCCAACGTGTGGCTTGGAGGTAAAGGTGCAGGTGCAGGTCGGGCGAACGGCCAATAGCTTCGTGTACGCGAGGTAGGAGGCCCATGGCGCTGGTGCTGTCTTATGCTGCATTCTGCGCTGTGCTATGCCAAGCTGCCGCGCTTCCAGCCTCTGACAGAAGGTTATATTACCAGTAGATCATCGTCGCCGTGAAGCCCCGCCGAGGGCTGGCAGGAGGACTACGGGAGGAACGAAGGAAGGAGGATATTGTTCCTCCGAGCTGAACGGCCGAGGCTAGAGATGCGGTGAAGTATGACAATAACGATGGCCCTATGCTATTCATGGCTGCAGTCAAGGTCAATCTTGCGTGGCCCTGCTTGCGTAAGGCATCTCCTGAGAAGAAAAATCAGGTCTTCGCGCGAGAAAAGTCCTCGCGTGACCTCCGATGAAACGCTGTCCCAGATACGCTCTTCAGAGGGCAAGAGAGAGCGACCGTTTGGCTGACGACGGTAATTGTCACGGTGGTGTGAGGTAAGTGGTTTACGTGCTGTCCAAATACAGTACCACAATGCCACGTGCGGTGAAGGCAATATCAAGCGGTGTGCCCGCCCACACGTGCGAGTAGGATCGGAAGCGTGCACGCGAGGCGTTTGTGCGAGGGCGCTACTTGACTCGGAAGACGTTAATCGGGCCAGTACTGACAGGCGCAATGAATCGCGTTTTCCTTTTTCCTTTTTGTTCCCCCTCGCTCTTCCCTGTCCGGTTTGCTCTGAACGAACTTGTTTGGTTCAATTGAGTACTGGTGCGACTGATCGGCGGGTGGAGAGATTGTTGCTTTGCCTTGTTCGGTGTTTTAGTTGAACTTTATCCATTGTGTGTTGATGATCTCGTATTGTGGTGTCGCGAGAAACCGGGTGGTAGATGTTGATGGAAGAGCTATAGAGAGGAGGTGAGGAGGAAGATCATGCCTCATGTCCTTGCAGCCTCGTGGCTTCAACTCCACAGCTGCAAGTCCTCAATCTGAAACAGATCCCCCACACGCAATCCTTGAGACGATCTTGATCCTTCCCCTTGGTATAGGTACTCCGACATCACCATAACAACAACGAGAGGATTTCAGAGGATTCAACACAAGCACCCGTCATCACTAAGGGTAACTTCTCTCCCAACAAACTCTGTACCAAAAGGGCTTTCGCACACCCAGCAAGAGAGTAGCGTCGACACGAATCATGGGTCAGGCGTATTCCCAGACGATAATCTCGGAAGACGAAACGCTGTTTAGGGGAGCAGAGTAATGGGCGAGCTTGAGCCGGTGTGCGGCACTCGGTACACCGGATCACATCTCTCTACCACTGAGCCCATGATTCACTTGAGGAGAAGATCCACGTGCTCCCACGTGGAAGTGGACCGTCTGTTCCCAGTCCCACGTTGTCCAGGTAGATATAGTACCCATGGTCCTACTTGCTTTCGTGGTCTTTGCAAGTACAGGACCACCTAGGTATCATCGAACGACATTCATCACCGTCTGATATCGCTTTAGTCACCACACGCCTAGTAGTCTATCGGATTCCCTCGGCTCCAACGACCGCAACCGCATCGTCTATTACCTGATCCATCGATCTATCTTTGCGACGAAGACAAGGAACGACAAGCACTGCAACGACTACAACATCCACAGCCAACATGAGCATCGTCAACTCAATAAGCCCTTTCGAGGCCGATGAGCCCATCAGCACCGGCGACTCGATGATCCTCCGCACACAGATCAAATGTAAGTCAAGCACTCATCCGGTTACCCCTCACCTTCCTCCCTCCATCAATCAACCAACCAAAACCCAGACTGACGCCCACCCTCCAGCAAATGCCCGCCTCCTCTTTCCCAACGCCTGCAGTTCCGGCGACATCAACCCCCTCTTCGACATCGTAGTCATGGCAGCGAACGGCGACCGACCCGCCGAGCGCTCCTCCTCGACACGGCCCCGCGGCTACCGCGCGGTCCTCATGTTCCCCCGAGGCATGAATAGCAGCTGGACAGCAGCGGCCAAAAGCGATAGCGCCGACACCGTCCATGGCGCCCTCGAGAGCTTGCTCAACGTGCTCGCCATGGCCCTCGAGCGGTTTGAGGAGAACTTGCTCAAGGATTTGACGACGCCGCTTTCTTCGGCGGGCGGGGTGATTGATGAGAGTCTGGTGAGGTCGAAGGATAAGGGGTGGAAGTTTGGGAGGAAGTAGGGTGGAGGATTTCCGTGCGTGAATGCGCTTTTACTTACATTTATTGTGGATGCAGACTAATGAATAATAATCCCTTTTACTCTGTTAATTGACGCTGAGGTGGTGATATTTCTGTTCTCTCGTGAGCTGTTGTCGCGAAGGGACTTACCAACTCCGGTCTTCGTAGTGGAGTTATAGGTTCTCTCACGAGGACCAAGCAAAGTGAGTAACTAGACACTCGTATGTGGTGCTCAGGCGTGTCGCATGAATTGATAAACATGGCTGTCGTAGCTGGCGGATAAGTCATACACGGTCGATGCTTTCAATTACCAGGATGCAAACTCATCTTGATCTTTCCATGTTATAGGTGCTTGTATGCACATTGGCAAGTCTTTAAAAGATGGGTCCCAAACCGTTGTGACTTGAGCGTATGTCACCGGGTTGAAAGTCGTTTCGTTTCCCAGTCTCGCGAGTTACAGGACCTGGAGGTAGATTCTGTTTCGATCAGTGAAATGTGTTATTGTGCCATGCCGCGAATGCCTTGATGAAAGACGGAGTCAGCGGTCGATTTCAATCACAGTGAAGGCGCGTCCTTTGGGAGGGCGGGCGTGAAGTTGAATGGCGTGAACCTGTGCAACGTAGCTCTTTCTGTGATTGTCGCGATGAGTACGCCATTTACAAAAAAAAGTGATTGGACGATACATCTGACAGTAGTACGGACGCAAACGTAAAGTCGTCCAGGTGCAAGGTGTCTCCTCGTCTCGCCCCGCGCGGCATGTGAAAGCCGGCACCGGGCGAGCATGCCGCGTTCGTACCTTGTACATATACCCGTGCTGTAACATTTCGACTCTCGACCTTCGACACCATCCCGAACTACACATCCTCGTATCCTCACATCCACACAGCCATGGGTTCCTCAATAACACTAGACGACATCGGGACGAAAATCCCCCACAATGACATGCAATTTCACCGCGGGACCATCGCCGACCTGCTAGGCCGCCAGCAGCTCTCATTCCCCGGCGCACAACCCGTCTCTTTCGCACGCAAACACTTCGCCGAACTTCAGCACACAGACTACTTCCTCTGCGAAAAGACCGACGGCATCCGATGCCTGCTCTACCTGACTGCGTTCGTGGGGGAGGGTCCGGACAGCGAAGCGCAGTTCCTCATCGACCGCAAGAATGAATACTACTACATCCCCCGCGATACCCTGCATCTCCCGCGCGACGAGCACAACTTCATGACCTTCCATAACGGCACGCTGCTTGACGGCGAGCTCGTGCGCCAGGACTGCGGCAACGGCAGGACACGGCTGGTGTACCTCATCTTCGACGCCCTGTGCATGCTGGGCGAACCTATCACCGACCGCCCCTTCCATGTGCGACTGGGCAAGATCAACGCGCTGGTGATTCAACCGTACAAGGTCTTCGCCAAAAAATATCCCACAGATGTAGAAGCGCAGCCCTTTGCGCTACAGCTCAAGAGGATGGAGGTGTCGTACGCGTCACAGATGATGTTCCGCGACGTGCTGCCCAAACTACCGCACGGCAACGACGGCTTGATCTTCACCTGCAAAACAACGCCGTACGTCGCCGGCACGGACCCGCACATTCTTAAGTGGAAGCCGCCGCACGAGAACACGATCGACTTTAAATTGCAGATCGTCGGGTTCCCCATGGAAGAGGATGAGGATGGCGTGTACGAGGACTGGGACGCGAAGCCCGAGATCGAACTGCTGGTCAACCACGGCGACAGGCAAGGTGAGGGCTATCAGCGCTTCGCCAATCTTGCGCTGACGGACGCCGAGTGGGAGGCTATCAAGGGCATGGGCGAGCAGATCGACCAACGCATTATCGAGTGCTTCCGTGACCCCGTGTCGGGCAGCTGGCGGCCGAAGATCGAGAAGGACGGCACGCCGCGGTATCGCGACGACAAGACGTCGGCTAATCACATCTCGACCGTTAGGAGCGTCATCGAGAGTATTGAGGACGCCGTTACCGAGGAGGACCTTATTGCCAACTCGAAGAGAATCAGGGATTGCTGGAAGGAGCGTGAGGCTGAAGAGAGGAGGAAGCATGAGCTCGAGAAGAGGAGGATGTATGAGGCTGAGGTGAACAAGAAACGGCAGGCCGAGGCTACCAGGCAAAGACAGCAGGCCATGGAGCAGGACGATGACGATGCTCCCAAATACGACGATTGAAGATCTCGGTGAAAAGGTATTTGGCAAAGAAGTTTTTTGGAGGTTTCTCCGCCGGTTCAGCGATGGCGTTCACGGGTTGGTTGGTCTATCGTTATACGATATGGATGATACCCTTTTTGAAATTGCTTTGCGTGGAAGCTACCTATCTTGATAACAGAATCGAACTCTACTTTTTACACGTGTTGATACAACATACCGCTGCAGTTCATCCATAGCTGCTTCACCTCACATCATCCCTTCAAGCAGCCTTGGCCGTCTTCAAGCCCGCCAAATCCTCCTGCGTGAAGCTCCTCCTCATCATAGCACTCTTGACCTCACCCAAAACCTTAACCTCCGGCGCCGGACTAGGGAACTTGATATCGCCCGTCGAAATCTGCGCGTCCGAAAGACGGTCCAACCTCGCCACCTCCCTCCTCACATAACTCACAACAGCAGCAACATCCGCCAGATCGACATCCTCGCGCGCCTGGAACACATTCCTCCAAACCGCCGCGCCGAGCTCCGCATCTCCCTTGATGAGGCCCTCGTCGTAGGACACCAGCACGCCGCGCCACTGCACCCACAAGTCCTTGAGGTACTTGTTCCGAATCCCGCGCGCCGCCATCCCGTGCCACATGGCCATGCGATCCTCGGCCGCGTAGAAGAAGTGGTCCAGCAAGTTCTGCTCCCAGATCCGAACGTGCTCGGCGGGGAACTTGCGCAGGCGCGCGGTCAGCGCGTACATGTGCAGGTACATGACCTGGGCCCAGGTGTTGAAGGTGACCGGGAGGTCGAGACCGCCTGCCGATTTGGGCGCGAACCACCAGCCTTCGCCGACGCCGACGTCTTCACCACGGTCGTTTTTGGGCGCCGGGGCGGGCGGTTTGGCTTCTGCGGACGGGATTGTGTAGGAGCATGTTTGGGCGCAGGCGCGGAAGAGGTCTTCGGTTGCGCCGTAGGCTACGTAGGGTTCGGTTGTGGCTTTTGCGAGGGGATTGGAGGAGGAGCGGAGGGAGGCGATAAAGGATGCTTGGTCTTTGTCTTGGGGTGGGGTTTCTTGTTGGGCGAGGGTACGTGGTGAGGTGGTGAAGGCGCGGGTTGTGGTGTTGGCGACTATTGATGGGATGGAGGTTTTTTGCGGTTGGCGTTGCAGGAGATGGCGGCGGGTTTGTTGGCGGAGGGTGCGGATGCAGGAGGTGCAGACTGTGGAGTTCGACATGATGGGGGTTGTTTTCGTTGGATTGGTATATTAAATGGGATGTGTTGGTAGGAGGGAGTGTTCCTCTTGCCTCTGAGAAAGTCGCGATGTGGATGATCTCACCATTGGAGATCTCAGGGCAGCCAATCGGAGTGCTTCAACGCCGCTGTTGAATGAATAGATTATGCCTGCCTGACTTCTGTTCGATTTTGTTATTTTCGATAAATGATATGATTCTCGTGATCTAATATGATATGAGAACTTATCGCATGATCTTCTGACTTGGTTTTTGTTACCAAAAATAACGGATAATCGTGTGAAGATGCCTTGGGGGTTATTGAACTTTTCGACGGCATCTTGGAAATTTACATGTTTGCTATTCAAAATCGATCAGGACCACCAATATCTCTCCAATCGATTCAAAAACCATGCATTGCCCTGATCTGGATGTTCTGCAGTCATTCATGTCACGGAGTGATCTATTAATCGCGCGCAGTAGACGTAGACAAGATCACATACCAACCCTAGTAGCCCCAAACCCTAACGCTACTGCAGGGTCGCGCTTGCTCTGTTTACTTCCAGCCAAAACACTTAGGCGCATTGGAAGATACCGAACACCATCCGTCTTCACACTTCTCCTACTCGACAACGAACCGTCCCCGCACAACATGGCCTGAATCGCAACGCTCGTCATTTTACAGCATTCTCACTTGTCAACTATCGCAAAACATCCTCTTCGCCCCGTCACCATGGAGCGCCCGCAGTCGCAACTCGAGAACATGCGCCCGTCTGGCCTCAAGCAACCTACTCGAGTGCCATCAGCCATATTGTCTGGCGTTGGAAGGACTCTGACCGAGACGAGTCAGAGTGATTTAAATGCGCGGGGTGCACGTGACGGTCAAATGGGCCCACCTGCGTCGACTATAAAACACAGGCCCACAGGATGTGAGTGACGTCTGGCCTGGCATGGGAGAAATCATACTTCAAGACCGTAAGACTAACATAGCACGACAGTACCCGAACCACCCACAAAACGAAAGACTCTGGCCGAGCGCGCAGGTGAGACGCCGGCTACGTCGCGATCGCAATTACCTAAGACTGGATATGCCGGATCTCGAGTCAACAGCTACCGCAATGCGTCCAACACGTCTACGAGCAGCTCTGGCAGCAGCATTCGCCCTGCAAATCGAGGCGTTGGTCTGCGACCGACCGCGCGACAACAAGCCGCTGTCGTCGAAGCGCCAGCGGAAACCGAGGAGGAGGCTGAAACTGGAGTTATGGGAACGCGTAAAGGTACGCCTATTATTTCTCTTCTTCCATCAAGTCGCGACAACATTACACTACGGAAAACAAGGACACAAGGAGATTTGCGCCACCACCGTCAGCCGGACGAGCCCAGGCTTCAACACTCTGGGTCGTACATCAACGGCTATGGGAGTAGAGGAGGCTCACTACAGGAGCAGACCTTGCTCTCTCGCGAGTCTTCTCTCACGCGTAAAGGAGAGTCAACAACAGACCAGACCCCCCGTAATATTTCCTTGAGCACAGAGTTTACCGCGCTTTCCCTGCGTCCTGGTGCAGAACGCAAGACTTCCGACAAGCGTCACTGGCCTTCTCTTGAGCAGTCCAAGGAAGAACAATCGCCGTCAAAAATACCGAAATGCCCATGCACCCCTTCCCTTCGTCACACGCAATCTGCACAAACGCTACAAACCCCTTCTCCTTTGAAACACAAGCCCTCTGTGAGCGACTTGCGGACACCGTTCGCAAGCGCGAAGCGCAAGAAAGATCCATTACCAGTATTTTTGACGAAAGAGAAGCTAAATCCTGTTCCAGCGTGGGATACCAAAGGTCGACTCGAGGACATGGTAAGGCTTGGAGTTGAAGAGTGAGATGAGAGCGATGCTAACAACCGATAGGAAAACCTATACGCTATGCTCCGCACCCAGTTTGCATCAGCCGCCGATTCTAAGACGGTACTTGAGGAATCGTTATCAGTATACAAGAGTCGAGGTATGCATCCTGTACTTGTTTGAAATTTGAACCTTCACTGACCTCCCAACAGTCCAGGAATTGACAGATCTCAATCGCGAACTGACAAAGTCGAGTCGCACCGTTTCAGCGGATCTCGAACGAGCAAAGAACGATTTACACACGACTACGAACGACTTACACCAGGCACGACGAGATCATGAACGCGAGATCCATGAGCTGGAACGACGACAAGAAAGGGAAGCGAGCAGCATCGCCTCCAAGCATGAAAAGCAACTGCAGAAGCTGGAAAGAGACGGCGAACGCGCGGTGGAAGGGTTGGAGAAAGAAGTCAACGCCGCGAGAGAAGAGATGGAAAAGCAAAAGCGCGACGAGATCGCAGATCTGACCTCACAACACTGGGAAGAACTCGACGAAGTCAAGACCAGACACGCCAGCGATATTGCGAAGTTGCAGTCTGAAATCGACGAATTGCGAAGGTCAGACGAAGGCAGAGCAGCTGAATCAGCGGACCAAGTGCAAGCACTGAAGGACAATATCACATCCCTCCAAACACAGCTTGAAGCCGGGAATGCAACAATGAACAGTCTACGCAAGCAGCTGGCCTCTGTGGAGCAGCAGAGCGCTGCGCTGGAGCAGGAAAAGACAGCTTTAGTCTCGAAGGCACATTTCCTGGAAGGCAACCAAGAAGCGCAAAGTCTGGAATTCACTACAATGAGCGAAAAGCTCGCAGAAGCTCTCGCTGCGAAAGAGGCCACGATCGAGACACTTCGGAGGGAGGAAATGCTTCGAAGAAAACTCAACGCTACCATTCTGGAACTCAAAGGCAACATCCGTGTCTTCGTAAGAACGAGACCTCTCCTTGGCGACGAGACAGACCCTGCAAAGGTCGAATACCCCGATCTCGATTCCTTGGAAGGCACGAAGGAGATGGTCGTGCATGCTCCTACGACATTCTCAGCGACTGGCAAAGAACGTAATGAGAAGCACGCGTACGGCTTCGACCGCGTCTTCACAGCAGGTACTCCCAACCGCAGCGTGTTCGAAGAGTGTCAGGAGCTTGTGCAGAGTGTCATCGATGGCTACAACGTCTCAATCCTGTCATATGGCCAGACCGGCAGTGGCAAAACCTTCGGCATGTCCGGCGTGGACGGCATCATCCCGTCGTCCATCTCACATCTCTTGTCCGAAATTCGTCGGCTCAAAAGCAAGGGTTGGGACTACGTCGTGGAAGCCAGCTTTGTCGAGGTGTACAACGAGATGATCAACGATTTGCTCGGCGACGCAAAGACCTGGGACACAGACGATGATACCAACACCCGCAGCAAGAAGAAGGAGAAGCACGAGATCCACCACGACCCCATCACAGGCAAGACGACCGTCAACAACCTCACCGCTCGCGCGCTCTGGCCTCCACCCAAAGACGACGCTTCATGGCCCCCGGCCGCCACCGAAGTATCCGCGGAAAAAACGTCCGACGACGATCAAGCAATGGCCTACACAACGAAAGCCGTCGACCAACTTCTCGACGCGGCCGCGAAGAACCGCCGCGTCGCCGCCACCAAGGCCAACGAGCGCTCGTCCCGCAGTCACAGTATCTTCATGCTCACCCTGAAGGGGTCTTGTGAAGCCACCGGCGAAAGCAGCGAGGGTGTCCTCAACCTTGTCGATTTGGCCGGCAGCGAGCGCCTAAAACAGTCCGGTGCCGAAGGCAACCGCATGAAAGAAACTCAGGCCATCAACAAGTCCCTCTCCAGCTTGGGCGATGTCATCGCCGCGCTGGGCAGTGGTAAGGGAGAGGCGCATGTGCCTTATCGAAACTCGAAGGTATGTTTTGTCTCGACTTTCGTGAAGGAAAAGGAGAAATGGACAGTTTTGCTAACCTGCCAAACAACAGCTCACCTACCTCCTCCAATCCTCCCTCGGCGGCACAGCCGCCAACGGCAAATCCAGCCGCACCCTCATGATGCTGCACCTGTCGCCCCTGGCTGCCCACTGGCAGGAGAGCCGGAGCAGTCTGCTGTTCGGCAGTAAAGTGCACGGCACTCACATTGGGGCTGCTAAGAAGCGTTGAGGTCGATGGAATTGCCGGGCTTGTTCTTTTTTTGTCTATACCCGAAAGAAATGCGAACGGGCAAGACGATGGATGTACTGATGAATGGATAGATTGGCGGCTGGTACGCTATGAGGAGGAAGAACGCGGGCGGGGGAGGTATTGCAAGATCGATTTTCTTTCTTTGATGAGGATATCAGAAAGCTAAAAATATACACCTGTTTCTTTCCCTTTCGCTTATTCCGGCTTTTCTTCTTTTTTTTCCCTCTCCCTTCCCTCATTGATGGGGTTGGATGAAAACCGATAATACATCAGCTGTATTGGCTTCTATTGGCTTGTCTTGCCTTGTCGTCGTTACAAATACTTCACATCCACGCGGGGCCTGGCCACCACATCGTGGTACTGTGGACACGCCACTCCCTGCCTCCCTCCCCTCCAACCGCCGCCACTTCGCTTCTCCTGCAAGATGGCGAGGAAGCTGATTGCATTGTTACTTGGCTTGCATGCTGGCGTCTGTTTTCGTCGCTTTTTTTTTCTTTTCTTTTCTTGTGTGTGGTTTGTTTGTTTGTTTGGGCATCGTTGCCATGGAAGTTGAGGGGTACGTTGGTACATGTAATGTGGGTTTGACGTGTTGGACACGGAGGGAAGGGAAGTGATCCCATAACGTACTCCTGTTAAAGATTAGGTATTGACTTGATCTCGACCTCCTCACTTGGAACAAACTTGCAAGTCCTGGTTTGAGGTTTGGGAGGGATGAGGGATGGGCCTCGTTGGCTTTACAGTGAGACTTTGGCGATGTGTCTGTCTTGTGACTACCTTGTATTTATGGTATGTCGCTTGTATTGCTGAGATGTGAGAGCGCTGGTGGCCTGGCTTGACCGGTACCTCTAGGCTGGGTGGGCGTGGTTACGGCGTTTTTTTGTGAGGCGGCTGGTGAGTAGCAGGGATATGGCCGGGGTACAGCATACGTGCATGCATGCATGTGTATGGCGCGAGCATTGGCTTGGTAGGGTGAGTGAGGTAAGGGCTTCCTGGTTATCGTTGTTGATGTGGAGGAGGTTGGTTTTGCTTGGATGGTATTGCATGTACCTTACTTGGGAACGGCGGTTCAACATAGTGGCGTCGAAGAGGTTGACAGGACCAAACTTGGAAGTACTGTACATGTACCTTACCGGGTCGAGGAGAAAGAAAAGACCATTCTGAGGCAAGCGGGATGCTGCTGTCTGTTCAGTATTTATTAGCTTGGAAAGCAGTGTCACAGTGTATTGCACGACCGTTAAAAGGCACGCGCGAGCTGTGTACAGTATATTAGCACTTTCTCACCAGAGACATGAGACGAATATGAGCATGTTTGAGAAGCCTCATGCGCAAATTTGAGTTGCTAAAGCATTTGCATATAAGTCGCCAAAGTCGCATGTTCTCTCGGCCTGGTGTTGGTTGTTGAGAGACATCACGACCTTCACCCAGCCTCCTCGAGCGAGCGCTTCTCTGCAGGTCTCTTGAGCTGTGGCGTGTGCTGTCATGGACGCCTGCAGCTTCGACGGCGACATATCTCAACTTGACACTGTATTATGCAGACAGCCGACAATGACATTCAACCTTCCGAGTTGAATGTGCTCACAGCTGGACGGCCAGGCGGTCGAAAAGGCATCCTGGCCGGCGCCTAGCAGTGGATATCGGAGAGAGCTCGAGACTCCATCCAAGGAGAACAAGACAAGACTATCGGCTCGATCTGCAATACAGTATGCTTGGTGTACCTGCATGTATTCCGGGCCAGATTGGAGTGAATCTAAGGCGGTGGGAGGCGGCTCATGCAAGGCTGATCCAAGGCTGATCAATCTCTGGTCGGCCTCGCAACGACACCTTGATCCTGCAGGCGGACATTTCAGCAGCAGTTGTATGATTGCAGACGCTGAGCATGCCAAAATTATGTCTTTGGAGAGCAGATTGCCTGTCTCGGTCGGGTGTCTACCGTCCTGTTGCCGCCTCCCGCCTGTCCTCAAGAATCTCGTGAACATCACAACGGTGCGTCTGGAGAAATGAGTTGTTGCGGGCCGTGCGCTCATGCTGTTTTCCAATCAAACAGCTGTTGTACAGCAACGTCTACGGACACACGCACGACATGCCTTGACACATAGATGCGCCTGTGAATGAGCATGCATTGCTCTATGCGTGGCCGCCTCTTGCACTACCACGCCTCGCGAGGTAAGGGTCGACCTGTGCCGCCGTCGTCGCCTGGCCACTGTCACTCGCAGATCTCCATGCCTGCATTGCGTCGACTTCAACGGCCGGCCTATACAGCTCTCCAGATAAACCGCACTGTACAGTCCGTGCACAGCTATGGCTCACTTCTCCAACGCATGGCACATCATCGTCCATCGTCCATCGTCGAGCCGTTCCCGTGGCCGTTCCTCAGATGGCCACAACAGCACGCCGTTGCTGCTGTCCCGATACGATGCACTCAGATTGGAGCAAATGTTGTTCGCTCAGGTCGTATATAACATTCTATCCATGGCCTGACATCTCACACTTTCTTGTTCACAGTCGTCGATTTCATCCACTCGTTACACACACTCATTTACAGTAACACCAAACGCCACCAGACGCCTCTTACAGCCATTCCCAGCATCCTGTCCTGCATAGGTGCATAGTGCATACAGTAGCGCATCCAACCAACATGCGCTTCATCTCTCGCATTGCCGCCCTGGCCCTGGCAGCCACGGTGTCGGTTTCCGCACAAGATACAGACGTCGATGAAGCATTGATAACTGTAGAAGCCGCCCTCTCCCAGGCCGAAACAAATGGTATACACACATCATGCCTTCTCCTTACAGACTAATTTGTGCGCTAACACACGCTTTCTCAGGCGATAGCAAACTCGGTACGGATGACAGTGCTGAGCTGAGTCGCTTCCTCGATGGCCCGAAGCCTGGCGGCGGCGTCTACCCTTGGGGTGACAGGAGCGCCAGCAACACCAACCCGTACAAACCAAGCCAGATCCCCAACACTGGCGTTACTCGTCAATATGACTGGACAGTCACCAACACCACCATGTCGCCCGACGGTGTCAAGACTCCCATGCTTGTCGTCAACAACCAGTTCCCAGGACCTATGGTTGAAGCCAACTGGGGTGATTGGATCGAGATCACAGTCCACAACGAGCTTGAGGATGACGGAACTGCCATCCACTGGCACGGTTTCCTGCAGACTGGAACTCCTTGGTACGATGGTGTCTCCACTGTCTCTCAATGTCCTATTGCTCCTGGCACCTCTTTCACCTACCGCATTCGCGCTGAACTCTTCGGAACCACCTGGTGGCACGGTCACCACTCCAGTCAGTACCTGAACGGTCTCTCTGGACCCATGGTCATCCACGGACCTGCAACTGGCGAGTGGGATATCGATCTCGGCCCCGTCATGCTTTCTGACTGGTTCCACGCCTACTACGAGGACCTGCTCGAGCAAGTCTACCATTCATCTCGCGATGGCCCTATTCTCCCGCCGATGGCCAACAACATGCTCATCAACGGCAAGGCCAACTACCCCTGCAATGAGACCGAAAAGGAGTGCACCGAAAACGCAGGCCTCGCGACGTTCAAGTTCAAGACTGGCAAGAAGCACCTGCTCCGCCTCATCAACCACAGTGCCGAGGCCGTTCTGTTCTTCAGCATCGATGGCTACAACATGACCGTTATCACAAATGACTTCGTAGCCGTCGAACCTTACAAGACCAGCATGGTCACCCTCGGTGTAGGCCAGCGTGTCGAAGTCATTGTCAAGGGCGGCGATGACCCCAACGAGGCTGTCTGGATGCGACTTGACGAGGGCCCATCTGGTCTTGGTGCCGAGGGCGAGACTGGCTGCAGCTTGAACGATGGCGTCGCCACTGGCACCAGAGCCATGATCTTCTACGAGGACGCCGACCACAGCGTCGCGCCCAACACCACCTCGCACGTCGACAAATCTCGCTTCCTCTTCCCCGCCGCTTGCGCCAACGATGCTCTCGACATCGCCGTCCCATCCTACAAGATGAACATCTCCGAGCCTGAGGTCACCCTCGACTTCGTCCTGACTGGCGCCAACAACTCCACCGGCGAGTTCGTCTGGTACATGAACAACGAAACCTACATGGGCGACTTCAACGACCCGATCCTGCTCGATTCCGCCGTCGGCGTCACCAACTTCACCGACGAGCGCCGCGTCTTCAACATGGGCAACGCCAAATCCGTCCGCATCATCATGCACAGCGTCGGCCTCCCCGCCTCTCACCCTATGCACGCCCACGGTCACAACATGCACGTTCTGGCCGAAGGTACTGGCGAATGGGACGGCGAGATCGTTAACGAGAGCAACCCTGCGCGCCGCGACACCCAACTCATCCGCCCCAACGGCTACTTGGTCATTCAGCTCGAGCTCGACAACCCCGGCATGTGGCGTAAGTTTTCCCCATAATCCAATGCTTCACCATTCTTGTACTGACAAACATCCCAGCTTTCCACTGCCACGTCGCATGGCACACCTCCCAAGGCATGAACATCAACATCCTCGAGCAGCCCCGCGAGGTGCAAAAGTTCGACGTCCCAGCCTCGATCGCCCAGACCTGCCGCAACTGGTGGGATTACACCGACAACAACTACGTGGCACAGATCGACTCTGGCTTGTAGAAGAGAGCCGAGAGTCCTCATGCGGAGTGGTGTGTCGACGTCCACCACCGCCTTTTTTTCGTTTCCACTTTCTTATTTTCTTATACCTCTTGACATCATGAAGACGATATGGAAAAGTCTCTTGCATTTACCTTATTTTTTAGACTTCTTTCGCATTTTTCTATTACCTACCACCTTTACTATTACTAACCCACAATCTACATCACGACCTTCTAGAGCGTCGATATGGCGGCGAACTCGAAAAATATCAAAATGTCTAATTCTTTAATTCACTCGTCGGCTTTCAAAGTCTACTCTGCTCTTCTCTTCTCCCTTCTCTCTCCCTACGAGTGGTCGTTGGCCAAGACTCTCTCACTTACCTATAACCACGAGTATTCTCCTCATCAATAGCGTCGCCGACAACAAATCTACACAGTTTGAAGACCTTTCACCCATGCCATGCCATGTTATGTTATGTTTACATGCAAGAACAAAACAACAAAACCCCATCAAAATTCCACCGTCGACGGTCCAAAATTCGATCCAATCTCCCTTACCGTTGTCCTCAAGAAAAAAGAAAAAAGAAAAGAGCTACAACGCAACATCGTGTGCGTATAGCCGCCGGCCGTTGAACTGTGAGTCCCCGAATCTGCCGACCTCTATACTCGCATATTACACAAAACACGTCATGTTGTCGCACATGGAAATTCGTGCGTGCGACATGGAGCCCTTGGCTGGGTTTGTTTTGTATACTTGCATCCTTGCTTGCTTGCTTGCTTCCCTGACTACAATGTTGTCTCCCGGCCTCGTCGTTGAGGGATGGATCGCCGTGATGTTCATGCAGTGATAGGTGCTGCGGAGGGCAGAAGCATACTGTGCATCATGTCGTGCTTTTGCATGGCATGCGTGTGTTCGTGTTGCATATGATCTCTGCTGCCGTTGTTGAGGTGGGATGGAGGGATAGGGAGAAGACATCAGCGAGATGCACGTATCTTTGTTATCGATGATTTTCAAGTTGAGGTGGCGTGTGATGTTTGTTGAAGCTGGTCGGAAAGGCTGTAGATATCTCTCTTCTGCTCTATTTTCGATTTTCGGTGAGATGCTGGCAGGATGTGCTGTCTAGGGTTAGGGTTTGGGTAGATATAAGTGAAGTCGAATGCCACAAAGGAAATACAACCGCGAATATCAACGATTCGATCAACTATTTGGATGGCTGGTTTTCTTCTCCGCTAGATTATCCAATCGCATGTATGTTCGACGGTCATAGCAAGCTTGCCTT
>Ga0265797_10006268_pt1 | contig 16909 bp, 15 predicted proteins | sample P2T30metagenome_FD_192433 | JGI IMG/M metagenome (GOLD analysis project Ga0265797, IMG submission 192433) | Plant litter microbial communities from East Loma Ridge, Irvine, California - P2 T30 | ecosystem: Environmental > Terrestrial > Plant litter > Unclassified | place: USA: California...
CGGGCGCCGATGTGAACACACCCAGAGTCAACTTCGCGTGGCGGAAGGAGGGAAGGCTGGGCAAGGATATGACCTGCTACATGACAGGCAAATCGACCGACCCTACCGGCAAGAAGGTTAAGAAGAGCAAAGAGCCCGACATTGCTGTCGCTCTTTTCTCTGGCCTGAAGGAGTTGACCATCATGGAGTCGAATCTCTACCGTGTTGAGATTGAAGATTACAAGGGCTTGGAGGTGGCGTTGCTCATTGGAGCCGCTGTGATACGCGATCTGTTCTTCAGCGACCTCAACGAACAATTTCACATCAACGCCAACATCCGGAAGAACAGCGCGCCACTGCGAGCGAGGAAGGGGTCGTCGCCACTAGAAGGCCCGAACATCACAGCGCCGGTCATGACACCCCAGCCTCCACCCCCACCAGCATACACCCCTTCGTCGTCGCAGTACCCACCCGAGAAGGTCCCGCTCCAGCCTGCAGGAGGTGCTGGCGTGAACGCACAGCCACCTCCGCCCTCGTATACTAGCAACAACAATACCGCCAAGCGTTCCTCGTTACCTCCGTTAGCTACGAACCAAGGCCGCCCGAACCAGCCTCCTCCCCAACAACAGCGACCTTTCCAACCGCAACGACCTGTCCAACAACAGCGGCCCGCTCAGCCACAGCGTCCAACACAACAACGTCAAGAAGGTCCTAGGCTAGATCCCCGAGCACAATGGGAGATCGACGCCGAGACCGCGCGGTTGAAGGCGCAAGTCGAGGCCGAGGCACGCGAGCAGAAGCGTCAAGCTGAAGCTGCTCGTAAAGCTCGGCGCAGGCAGGAAGAGGAAGAAGAAAGGAAGACAATACAATTCCTTGAGCAGGAACGCAAGCAGAAGGAACGCGAAGAGAAGGAGCGACGGAGGAAGCAGGCTGAGATTGACAAGGAGACCGAACGCCTGAAGAAGCAGTTCGGAGACCAGTCCAACCTACTCCGCCCATCGCCACAGCCTCAGCGACACTCCGCACCACTTGTACAAGGTGGATGGCAGAACCAGCGGCCCAGCCCGGTGCCTCGTCCCGCCCCTGTCCCTACCCAGCCTCCACGCATGCAGCAAACACCAGGTATATACCTGCAGACGCCCGTCCAACATCGCCCTGCGGCAAGTCAAAGCAGTTTCTTCAGCAATGGTCTACCAAAGCCTGTGGCAAAGGCAAAGAAGAGCTTTTGGGGTCTGAGAACACAGAGCGAGAGTAATGCTGAGAAGCTGAAGAAGAAGAAAAGTAGCATGTTTTGAGCAAAAGCTAGCATTAGTCTCTTGGAGTTTGGGTCATGGCATTGGATATGGAGTTTCCGACCTTGTGAGTCTTTGTGATACCAGACATTGCAATTTAGATATGTTCATTCACATTCCCCTTCTTTTGTCGGATGTGTTCTTGTTGATCTGCGGCGCCCAGATGCGATCTTACCCCACCTGGGCTAGCGGCAAACTACAATCTTCTGAGGTATGCTCAACACCAACTTGGTTCTTCAACCATCCACTTCATCGCAATCAAATTTGATCAAAACTCGAGTGATGGCTTTCTTTCAAGCTTCATAATGTGGACTCATCCCACCTTCTCAACTGGATGCTGACGGCCAGCACGCGAACCAGCCTCTCTTCGCTAATCCGAAAACTTGCTCACTTGAGCACATTATTCTGGGGTCGGCATGCAGGGTCGCAGCTATAGCTCGCGCCACAACTACCACTGAACCCACAAGCACACCGATTCTAGACTCCTGAACATTGAGGACAAGCCTTCATTGGTTCACCATATGCGTTTCTTCGCTTTCCCAATGCCGTGGTTGCGGATAGACGAGTGGAAAAGACCATGGTGTTTGCTTGGCAGCGGAATGTTGGCGACTTTCTTCCGCTAAGACGACGGCAATGCGGCTAAACAGAGAGTGGAGAGAGGAAGGTTCGTTGGAAGAGCGTGTATAAAGGGTACGGCAGCTGCATGTCAGTTGTTGCACGGTTGTTGAGTAAACACACCCTTCCTCTCCTCTCACATCTCCCCCACGCCTCCAATTCTTCATACCTCCTTCCACATCCTGATACCAACCTCCAATCATGTTGGCCAAATCTTTCCTCGCAGTCGCTGCGCTCGCCGCAGGCGCAAACGCTCACTTCCGCCTCCTCGCACCCACCTGGCGCGGCAGCTCCTTCGAGGAACCAGCCAGCCAATGGATATATCCCTGTGCCAACGTCAATGAGACGACTGACATGGCAAACCGTAAGACTCCACCTCTTTGTCACCCAGCATCCCATCAGCCGACCCAATCAAGCCACTAAACTTCACCAACTAATCAACTATAGGCACTCTCTGGCCCCCCAGTGGCGGTTCGACCATAATAAACGGCAGCCACCCATCCGCCCTTACGGCCGTTAACCTAGCTCTCGGTTCTAATGCCACAAACTTCAACATCACGCTCCTGGAAATGTTCAATCAAACCGGTGCAGGTGTGTTCTGCATGAAAGAGACTGGACGGGCAAACCTAGAGGAAGGATTCAAGGCGGCGGGCTACTCGGGCTTGGATGACGAGAGGATTAATGGGTTGATGGCTACCGTACAGGTCATTCAGCTAGGCCACAGCGGAAGTGCGCTTTACAATGTGAGTTTTGAGTGTTTGGCGGCGAAGGATGTAGAAGAGATATGGAAGTGGTCGGCGTGAGGTTGAATAGAAGTGGGCGAGGCTAACGATTTGTAGTGCGCAGACATCATGTTCAACTCCACCGCTGAATTGCTCTCGGACGATCAATGCCAGAACGGAACAGGGGTTTCAGGTGTCGCTATCGAGAACGCTGCGACTGAGACGACCAACGGATCGTCAGAAGCGTCGGCTACCCCAACTGGTGCGGCAAGCAGGCTCAGTCCAGTTGTGGGAAGCGGGTTGTTGGCTGCTGTCCTGGCCTGGGGGTTGTTGTAAAATCTCGCACGAGTTTACCGAGCTATGGGGTGTAGTTGCAAAAGAAGAACGATTGCACTACTGTAGGAAGAATATACCTACCAACGCTTTGATGGAGAATACGACTTGTTCTTTTACACTAACACTTGCTGTCCAATCTCAGCCACCGCCTATCCAGATCTTCTGCCCGAGCATCTCGTTTGTTCCTTACCATTTGCGAAGCGAGCCGGTGCCTCGAGGCGAGCCGGTGGCTTGAAGCGAGCAGAACATGACTTCGGCAAAAAAGGACTGTGTGGCTGCTCGTCGGTTCTCATGGGATTTAGCAAAGTCGTATTTTGCATGATCGCTAATCTGAACCGCCTTTTCGGGTATCCCGTATCAGATTTCTTCCGCCTATGAAAGTCCCAACTTCGTCAGCGTTCTTCCTCCCCGCTCTCCCTGTCGTATTCGTCATTATTCTCCTCGTTATCTTCTTCCCCTCCTTCCTCATCTGGCAGCTCATATTCCTGGTCTATTTCGTCTTTTGCTGGTGTTTCTGGTTGTTCATCTTCCGAACTCGATTCGCCTTCTGTCATTCCTGCCAGGTGGTATTAGCAGATGTTCAACATGTACTCGAGCGATGAAGTAATGGACAACAAAAAAAACATACCGGGATCGCCTTCACGCGTCGACCGATCGCATTGCGTACATGAGTCTGCGTTTTCTTCGTTGAGCCAGCGACATACTTCGCATGGCCACTGAGGCATCGTCGATAGGCTGCGGAGGGCTCCGATCGGAAAAAGGGCCCACCGGATAGATGAATGAACCGGCGGTGCCGCTCTTGAAGTCAAGGTATACTAACGGCAAATATCATGAATGCCGAGACTGATGTACTGGGATGGCACATTATAGTCTTCCCAGGGTACGGCTTTTCGCGCTGACCTATCCTGCGATGATTCTAGTGTTAGACTTGCGTTGTGTTAACAGTATCCATTGTGAAGGCTTAGCGAGTTTGATGTGAGACTCCATCATTGTCTCATTCATACAAAGCACTGTTCGACGGTACGCATGTATCCACGAGCGAAGATATCGCCTAGACTAAACACGTTCTTCACAAAGCGAGAACCATGCAGATTTACGCCGCCAAAGAATCTACCAAACAGATGTCTACCAATCGATAGTCAAGGGGTGGATGCAAGAAAATTGGTTGGTTATTCCTCAACCGCGACACCTGAATCAGCATGGACGCAAGTGAGTCTTCTCTGAACAGTCGCACACATCGTTGATTCCAAACTAGTCTAGAGAAACCAAATTTAAGTCACCTGCTCCTAGTGAATGTCATAATTTCTCGCATTGCAGTCATCTGCTCACTCTGCACATCTCCTTTTAAATCAAAAGGCTGTTCCGTTCCACTTACCCCTCTCCACTGAAGGTTCAGTCCGCAACTCATTCTCAACATTGATGTTATGCGCGGAAGCAAACTTCATAAAATACGTGATAAAGCCGCGAAGTTTCGCGCTGCGATGTCGAAGAGTGTACCTCAACCGAGATCAGCACCGAGTGCTCCTGCAACCATGCTTTTAGACCACCGTCCAAACCAAGACGAAGCAAACAATGAAATTGACGACTGGCTATCGTCCGGTTTGCAGTCGTACGTCGAAGAGGGCCAACGTATGCGTGATGCAGCAGACGGCATTTCTCCCGCAAGAACCTCATTCGTACAGCGTGGTACCATGCACGCGCTAGATAGATACGGCGAGCGTTCTCATTCTCTACCGCCTGAACGTTGGATGAGAACTCCTTCCGAGCCACACCGTGACAACAATGCAGATACTCCGCCTCGCACACATGAGCGTCTGCGCAACGCCCAAGTAGAACGTCCTGTCATCATCAATGGCGAGGGTCATAACATTCACATCAACTGCGGTCCTGGGCAGCAAAACGTTCACTATAGTGGATTACGCAACGACGGGGACAATTACGATGACGAAGGGTATAATGATGACAGATACAGCGACGACGGTTACAACAACGACTACGATCATGGCGACGATGACGAGAATGACCAAGATTACGACGCAGGTTACCAACAGTCAGGGCGTAGCCGTGATGCTCGTGATAACGGTCGCTTTCATGATGGGTACGGCAGCCATACTCGTGGTCGCCACATGCCTTACTGCGCATGTCGAGATTGCCAGCCTGATTTGACCCCTGATTATGGAAGTAGCTCTAGCGGGTCTATTGATCATTGGTAGTCGTTGGTTAGGCTATGCGTCTTGCAGGATGTCGTTAAGATGAGTGGTAAGCTGCAACTTACACTCCTTGGGATCGGAAAACTTGTATCATCTCGAATAATATCACACAGCTCGATTGTTTTACATGCGAATACTCTTGTTGAAGCGAACATTCGCCAGGAAGGGTTGGCATCGTATGTATCATTGAAGGAGACATTCAACAGTTTCGTCATAGTTAGTTGATTTGCACATAGACGTTCAAGTTGGTGATGATAGAATCAAACAAATTTGCTTACCCCTAGGTGCCATTATGATCACAACTACTGATACTACTATATTCTGATACATGAGAGTTACCTGGATATCCACATCCTTTCCAATATTGCTTTTGTCGGAGGAAGCTCCTTATCCGAACAAGCACATCCTTAGTCCCAAAAACGATCAACAATCTCTTTCGGCAGCGCCCCGATCCGCTTCTTCGTCTGCTATATTTTCATGTCGTCACCGCTCATTGCCACCAAGACTGCCGACCGATGTTCGGTTTTCTCCTCGACCGTCTTTCGCAACAATTGCAACAGCGTTACAAGCTTCTGGAGCACCTCCTGGTTATCTGCTTCCCAACTCTCAAAACCCTTGTAATTGTCTTTATGGTCACCTTTCTGAGTGACACTCTTTATTCGAATGTCCCTTCGCTTGTAGGTCCCATCAAAAGCTGCGTTGTGCTTTCCACCCAGGCAGCAAGTGGGTGTTCGACCCAGCCACATTTGATCGAGGGGCCGAGAGCTAGCATTGCTTTTTAGCTCCAAGATCTGGTGCTGTGGAACAACTTTGCCTTGAGGAATGACTATCGTACCCTGCGATTCATCGCATTGAATGTTCTCGGCGTTGTAGTCGCCTGGATCAAAGCTGGGGTGGACAGTCGGCAGCACATCAGGGTCCCGTGGCGTTACAATAGTCGGATCGTACGCGTCGACCTCATGACGTACGACTAAAGTTAGAGAGCCAAATTTGTACTTTAGCATTCGGTGATGAGTCGTCGCGCCATCGATCTCGGATCCGGTAAGTGCAGCCTCAAAGTTCCGACCGTATGAGTTAGGCGTAGATCTAACCTTCGCGTTGCGCACTTGTCTACCGATGAAGAGGGTATTCTTTTCGAAGTCAAGATGGAGATGAAACTCTTGGAAGGATGTACCCTTCAGGAACTTGATCAGGTTAAGTATTGTGGTGCGGTTAATCACAATATCTACGTCGTTCAAGCGGGTATCAGGGCTCATCAGAGCCATGGCTTGGAAAGCAGGTTCGTACTGGTATATTGGAGCACGTTCCGCGTGCTCGTCCATGAAATGATAGCCAGTATCAGGCGCGACACGAAGTGGGAAATCTTCTGCCCTTGGTCTTTTGAACACTGGGGGAGATCCAGGTACGGAAATTGTGGTCTTCTCTTTGTCCATGAAGCTGTAGCTGCTGCCAAGAGAGTAACCATCCGCCGAGGAAACAGTGTCTGGACTTGCATGGATATCGGCAAATGTACCCTCCCAGACAATCATGTCCTCATTCACATTGGTGTACATGTAAGAGTACCACTCCTTACCCTTCTGCTTGGCAAGCGTCTTGAGATTTGGACCGCCGTATTCGCGCTTGCCTGTGTTCTTGTCGATGTAATGTTTCCCGTGGATCAGAGATGTCGAGAACACAGGGTCGGAGGCAGAACGAGGGCGACCGAGATAAAGTGGTTGAGGAGGAAGTTCCAGATCTGTGAAAAAGGTGTTCTGTTCCATTGTTGTGTAGGAAGTGGTTGAACCGGTTGAAAGAGACAGTAGGTCTTGGTAACTGAGGGTTGTGGATGTTACATGATGTTGTGGTATATATATAGATAGGGGGGAAGGATTTCGGTCTTCAGGCATTCATTATACTGAGCGACCATCGCACCTGGGGGAAGGCGCATGGTGAATACTCAGGGCTACCTGTGTGGCTGCGCCCTGAGCTCTGTTCCGTAGTCGGTGCACATACACAGTGCTGGAATTGCGAGAGATTGGTATATATAGAATGAGGCAACCATGAGTTTGTCATAGCCTTTGTGGTTTTGTTCATAACAATACTTGTGCTCTAGGCCGATAGCAAGCACCCCATTAGTCCTATAGGACCTTTGTAAATACCCGTAGGTCGTCAAACCATCGCACCTAGCCTGGAATAGTGAGAGTATAGGCCAGTGTTGGATTCCTATGCTGTTCTCGTACGCTTCTTGAAGAAACTGGTTATTGGCAATCGCACGTGTTTGATTTTCTTGGTCTGTCTGCAGGGCTGCTTAGCCATCAATCTTCTTGGTTCTCGAGGTTGTCGGTGCTTCGTAGGCGCCGAGGTTACTCTAACTCTACTGTTCCGAGCATGGATCGATGGACCAAAAGCCTTGGGGCTGTCATCGAGGTACGCTCTTCTTCTTTGGCCGTATCTGTCTTTATCTCTGCTAGCATGAAGCTTCTTGGCTGGCGGCTCGGGTCGTTTCCTTTCCAGTGACGCGGACCTTTGTTTCGAAGCCAGATCAGTGAACGATCTGCTCTTGCTTTCCCACGGGTGTATATCCTCTTTGTTTCTTTCCTCACTGATTGGATACAAAGGTTTTTCAGAAGGTGCACGGTTTGGATTCTGGCGTCTCCAAATCTCCAGCGCGTTGATAGGTCCTTCTCTAATGAACCACGCATCTTCACCCTCAAGGAGTTTTGTCTCAACGCTTTCCAAGTCATCAACATACCCAAGATCTAGATCCGTATGGGGAATCTTCTCACGCCAAGCGCGACCTATGGCTCGTCGGTAATCACGTTTGGCGTCTTCAAGCTTCGCCTTCTCGCATTGCAACATGTCCATGAAGGCTGGTTTCACAACGCTGTCTCTGAACTCTCCAGGAATGCCATCCTCCCAGGGTGCCCAGCTTGAGTAATGATGACACATGTCTTCAAATCGATCGCGCGCCTTGCGTAAAGCGTTCGCGTATTGGTGCACACTATCTCGAATGCGACCGAGACTTGTAGCGGGCGTCTCACTTACAAGTCGGCGGGTGATGCCACGTCCCTCACCTCTAGGAAGTATTTTATCGTCGATGGAGTCAGGCTGTGTCAGTCCTGCTTGTAGCCAGGCGGAAAGCAATAGTGCACCAACATCCTCCCACGCGTCTCTGCACGCTTGCTCAGCAGAGTTACAGTCTGCCCAAAGCCAGTTTTCATTGTCGATAATGTGATCGAATTCCTTACGCGCAAGGAACGCTCGAGTCACAAGATCTTGTCGTCTGTTGCGTTGCGCGGGACTCGGTGGGTTTAATGAGTCCTGCATAGCTCGGTCGTGATTCGCTAATTTTTCATCAAAAATTTCAATGTCCTTCAGTATCCTCGACTTTTTATCCTGGGTTCTTATGTCGTTGTCGTCAATTTTCGTCCAAAGACTCTTGTATCGACGTTCCGCAGCAATCGCCTTACTGATACGTGTCCCTAGATTTTTTGATATGGTAATAGCCGGAACAAGATCTTTGCCGTCATGAGCGTGAACCAGAAGAGGCAAAAATGAAGAGAAGAATTTAGTTGTATCTTCTTTATCCTTCGTCCACCATTCATGGGCTACAAAAGGTCTTCTAGTGTCGTCTACTTCGGCGCTGGGCCTGCACTCGATAAAGGCACTCTGTGGTCCAGGGGTTCTTGAGCTTGAGCTTGAACTTTCCAACGAGGACGCTGTGCCCTGCTCCAAACTTGTCCGGATTGGTCTGTTATGCGTGGACACATTTCCTAAGTCTGTCGATTCTTCCAACCTGTTCGTCGAAGCTGGCTTGCTATGAAGCATGTTCGGCTTGGGCATGATGCGTTCGTTTGGTTGTTCGTTCGCGTTGTCCTGTAATGTTACCATCGCACGCTTACCATCACAATAACCGTGATCGTCTGTGTAATGTACGTTGCTGTCATGTGTAGCATAATATTTGCGAACTTGCTTCCGAATCTTAGTGGAACCTGCAGATTCGGCTTGTGTGTGAGTATCCACACGATAGGAATGCAGTACCATCTTTTGAAGGACAAACGACCCGACAGTTGTCTTGAGTTTCGGAACACCAAACAGAGCCCCAGACAAAGAAGTCGGTATGTACGGCTGACAACAAAGGTGTACCGCGCCATTCACTGCCGTTGTCCTCTTTGTTGTCTGAGTCAATAATAAGGAGAGCATATACTATCAGATTTGTTGCAAAACGTGTTTCAACGAAGTGTTTACTCAAGTAGCAGTCATTACAACCAAGAACCAGTGGCCACAGTGTTGTTAAGACCTCGACATCTGATACCCGCATTATCGGCGCATGCTGACCTATCACAGGGGTTTATAACTCGGGCGTTGGGCCCTTTAGAAAGGTAATGAAGGTCTTCGTCTCGTGTCAGTGTCCCTATGGGTTTCATCCGAGCTTAAGACAATTTGTGATTGATCTTGGAGCGTTGCAAGTACGGCACCTTTGCATCACCATCGTTAACATACGCCCGCGAAGCCTGATCGATATATCATATTATCGTCATCGTGAAAGATCATGTACTAAATGGTCTCAATCGTGCCTATGCAAATGACCAGTGTAGAAGCCGCGTAGTGGCAGGAGTGAATGATGTCCTTCGATCGGCTTATGCATGAAGTAACATGAGATTTTTCATTGCTTGAACTTCGACAAATCCACACACGTACCCTGGGCGTGAATACAACAAGATCTGAACACACAATGCGACCTAGCAGCATTGAGTACCTTCTCAAGATTCATGATGCTTGAGCGCTCTTGCCCAGTCAACTGCCCGCTCAATTCAACTGATACTCCGCTGTCAAAGTGCCTAAAACACCCCTTATTCGACCAAACGGCTGGTCTGATAGGTATTCCAGATTATGACGGATAAGTCACGAGAATCCCTTGACCCTGCAGCTCGGCCTCCAGCACAAGACCACCGACCGAGAAACAATCCAGACGAGCATGATCCTGGTAGAGTACGCCGTCATGAAACACCAATTGGAGGCGACCGTGTTCACGATACCGAAGAAGACGCCGCACATTCTGTAGCAAGCGACGTCACCCCGTCGGAACTTGACATGCGGGTACAGAGTCATTGGGGAATTGTTAAACCGGCTTCAGCAAATGTTGTGCGGAATATCGTGAGAGGCTCGCTCATCACTGCACCGGTGATACAGTTCGGAAAAGATCGAGACGGAAGACGGAAGCGGGAACGCGGTTTCTACAAGAGCCCACTCGGCATGATTCTTATCAAGAGGTACCCCTTGGTAGTTTATGATGTCGACCTTGATGAAAGACACTTGCCGAAGAGATTACACTGTATGCAACGTCACACCTATGGGGGAAGTGGGTTGCGGCGAGGGGCCCGCTTACGAGAGGACTATCACCTCCATGTCAAGCTTGTACCGCCCGGTCGTGACAAGAATGACAGAGGCGACGCACCAAATGAGCCTCTCATCATTGAAAGAATGTATAACAGCAAGAAAATATCGGAGAACTCATACCTCGAGTTCAGGAGCATATGTACCGTGGAATTGGATGAATATGTCGTGCTAGACGGACACTTGGAAATGGACAGTTGGGTTCGCCTGTTTGGGCTGTACATGTCCACTGTATCGAGAACTGCAACTCAGCAGCTACAAAAGACTCCAGAGTTTAGAAGACAGATCAGGGATGTCTTTGATGATCTTACCGGAGACCTAGACGAGAACGAACAGAGGGTAGCCGGTGCTGTATCGACAGATCTGATTCAACGCGCCACTAGCAACAACGCCTCACTTCAAAGCCAGCAGTTTCCCGGTGAGCGTGGTGAGGAGATAATATCTACGACCAGAGTTACCCAAAATCATCATCTCAAGACCCGCGAGGGTAACGTCATTAGCAACAACCGGCAAGACACGGAAGTGCGACATCCACGAGGGCGCTCAACGGAGGAGACACGACGTCGACGTAGTAGATCTCCACATGGAGTGGAGCCGGAGCGATATCGTAATCGAGATGATGCGCCTGAGTACTCTTCGCAACCACGGTATGATCGAAACCGGACTCAAGGTTACCATGCGAGACGCGAAGAAAGAAGATGGCCAGATAGTCGCAACGCTGAGAATCGTCATACCATACGCGAGTCGCGGCCCGGACGTCAGATTCGTCAATCTGACTATGATCTTAGGACCGACCGCCAATATGACCGGCGGGGCGGAAGGGGCCAAGGTCGTGATGACGACATGAACATGCGCCAACGCGGCAGGAGCACAGACAGAGGCGACGGACGTAGGTAATCCAGGGGGGAAAGAGTCTAATGAGCGAGCGGCAGTATGCTCTGAGCGGACGTGTAAAGCAGTGACATAATCAGAACGAGGGAATTTGAGAGATGTGGCCGCCCGAACTTCAGCATTTCGACATGGCCGCAGCTGACTTTCTTCAAGTAGGGTGTAGATCTTTGGAATCACCGCGCACAGTTTTCACCATTGCTATACGCAGTGGGGTCACATTATGCTGTCAAAGTGGGGAGCTACCGCATCGTGACGCTTTCCCGTTTTCGGGTGCATACCTAGGTAGGTCACAATCTCCTACTCTAATGTCAAGATGGCATCATTCTCACAACAGGTAGGTATCGAGTGACATAATCGAAAACATTAGCTCACTCTAGCTGTTTATCATCTCGTGAGTGTTCGCCGTGGGCAATCTTAGCTACCAAGCTATAACGATTGCGTCTATCCTTTGGTCATCACACCACCACCATTGGTACCGATCACTTGTCCCGTGATCCACCCAGCCTCAGGCATACACAGCAAGCCGACAACTCCTGCAACCTCATCTAGATACGCCGGCCTCCCACCCATGTCCTTCGCCGCAGCAATGGTATCTTCCGAGTCGATACCTTCTCTCGTCGCAGCCAGTGGCGCCATGTAGTTGAGCGACCAGACCTTCTCCAACATTTCCTTCGGTAGACCCGTATACATGCCAGTAGCCATTGCACCCGGATTGATGGAGTTGACTGTACAGCGTTCGGCGAGCTCTCGTGCCCATACCCGTGTCATTGCTTCAAGAGCGCCTTTAGTACCAGCGTAGCAAGATTGCCACCAAAAGCCCATCGAAGTCGTTATGCTGGAGACATTGATCACACGACCTGATCTATCATGGGGCAGATACGGTAGTGCAGCCTGTAGAATAAATAACGGTGCGCGCGCGTTTAATGCGAAGGTTGCTTCGAAGTCTGACAAGACGACTGAACCCATTGGCGCTGGATTGACAACGCCTGCGTTATTTACTAGTATATCGATCCGAAACCCATCGCCGTTACTGAAAGCTGATTTTACCGCGTCGATCAGTTGGGTTGGGCCGTTAGGCGTAGTGATGTCCACCCTTACTGGTAATGCCCGGACGGAATGCTGATGTTCTATCTCTTGGGATAGAGTAGTCGCGAGCACACTGGATGACTCTGAAGCGTAGTTGATGACGATGTTCGCTCCCTTGGATGCCAGATGATGTGCTAAGGCAGCACCAAACCCTTTCCAACGCTTGTCAACCCCGTCCTTGAGTAGTTATCGGAGGACAATGATGATACGTACCCCGTGATGCGCCAGTGATTATCGCAAGTTTGTTTTCCAAAGGCCTTGTCATGGTGCAAGTGGTGGCTGAGTTGACATGTGCTAGTCTAAGCGCGACCTTCTGAATTCTAATATGCATGCACAAGTGACAGCAAACCATGCATAAAACCCAACAAGTTGGTGGCGAACTACCCTGGATGCTGCATACAGCATATCAAACACTTTTCAGGGACTCTGATCCTCCGCGGATGCGGAAGAGCATGGGTATGATCCAGCTCTGGGTTCACAGGCTTGGCCAGATTAGCGGGGAAGGAAATGTAACTCAAGTGTCAATCACAGATTCGTTCGAGCTTTTCACGTTTCAACATTTCACAGAAAATTATCCTCATCCCGACTTGCAATTTACACTCTCCAGATAAGTCGTTCAATCCAGTCTTCCGTCATGCGGCTAAACAATCGCGTTGCCATAGTCACTGGCTCATCCCAGGGAATTGGTAGAGAGATCTGCCATCAATTTTTCGTTGAGGGTGCAGTGCTTGTATGCGCTGATCTTAAGCCAATTGGAAAGGGCGAAACTACTTCTACGCATGAATGGATTGTCGGCGAAGGCGGGCAAGCCATCTTTGTCGAGACCGATGTCAGTGTAGCCTCCAGCTGGGAAGCACTCATCGCAAAAGCTGTCAAGACATATGGGAGGCTTGATATGTACGTATAAACTCGCCTCGTAACCACCCATTCGGAGGACGTAAACTGATATCAGTACTTACAGTGTGGTAAACAACGCAGGCATTTGCGCTGAGGCTAGCAACCCATTACCCATCGACCAAGTCGACGAAGACATGTTCGACGCTCACATGCGCATCAACACACGAGGCGTTTTTCTCGGTTGCAAGTATGCCGTTCGACAATTCAAGGTACAAGAGCCACAATCCAACGGTATGCGCGGCTGGATTGTGAACCTCGCTTCTATGGTCTCCAATATCGGGATGCAGGGACTTAGTAAGTCATCCCGCGCAGGAATTAGCGAGTGATTTGTTTTTAGCGTTGGGCTTACGTTTTCCAGCTGGGTATACAGCGTCTAAGGGTGCCGTTGCAGCTATGACGAGAACCATTGCACTGGACGTCGCGAAAGGAGGCATTGTAGCCAATTGCATCGCTCCTGGATGTAAGTCAACTCTTTCGGTGTGGCAATGGTCGCCCTGACGCTCGTTATCAGTTTCTCAAACCGCCATGCTTGATGATGCGCTTGGTGGGGCCTTGTCCGCCGCAGCGGACGCCGTCAAGGCCTCCATTCCTCGCGGCAGCTTTGGGCACCCCACCGATCATGCAAGGGCTGCGGTGTATCTTGCTAGCGATGATGCGCAATGGGTTACGGGGCAGGTATTGAATGTGGATGGTGGCTTGACCGCGCAGTGAATCATTCTCCTGTAGCATTAGGATCGTTGCAAACATGACGGAGTCGTTGAGGCATAACGCATGTGCCGTGCTTGGGAAGGTCTGGACTGCCGTTCGGCTTTGCGAGTAAAATCTGTCTAGAACATCTGAGCTTTCGCGACTGATGTAGCTCCATACTGATTGTGGTTGTGCTTGCATGGTATGCAGTGTGCCGGGAGCGGGCAGTTTTCAGGGATGACGCGCCACACCCCGTTTTGTCCGCTCTCCCGTCTTCCCCGCGGCGGGTATCCGGGTGGGTTCCCCCCGTTCCCCCAAGCCTTCCTCACTGTGACGACTTTTCTCCCCTCTCCCCGATCCGGTTCCCTATGAGTCTACTCAAGACCCTGTACCGCCGGTTGTGGCTCGTATGGTAGTGGTAATACTGGTTGTCGCTTAGAAGCCTCACCATGAGATCGGCAGAGTAACGTGGGGGCAAAATATGCGCCTGAACTCGAAAGTATCATTACCATGCCGCATCCTCGCATGTCACGTACGAGATTCACGCTTCATCGCCAGCCTCGATTACGCGACCTTGTCACATCATAATCGGTGGCCTAAGCGAGCGTGCTTAGCAGCGCAGAGCCCTCGAACGTCTAGGATAATCCTGCGAGGTACTGCTTTGGGGAGTGAAAATGACCGCGACTGGGTCGTTGCTTCAGCAAGAGAGATACCCAACGTTGGAACGTGCCATCTCGTCTCAGTTTGCGAGGAAGGTGTGTGTAAATCTCAAGAAAGATTTCATCATTGGGGATCACTGAGGGCGCCATATGTCAAGGGATCCATGGAAGGGGGCGTTTTCAGGCACAGGTGTCTAGTTGCACCGCAGACATAAAGTGGCCATGGAGAAGGGCACGAGAATTCACAAAGAGCTATGTCCGGTCCTACGTCTCCCCAGTTGGCATTAGCCGTCCTCGTTCTCTTACCATTCGATGTCCTAACTTGGGCTCTTCGTTTCCATGTCCGGCTTTCGCGAAAAGCATGGGGGCCAGATGACTGGTCTATGGTGGTAGCAATTGTGAGAGAATAGTTATCATAATGATCTATTACGAGTACTCACGTTCCACAGCCACTCTTCATCGTGTCAACCATGGGCATGCTAGGGATCGCTTTCACAGGAGGTGGGAAAAGGGACAACGAGCTTACTGCAGATGAGAAACAAACCGCAATGTTCGTACGTAAGATGAAAGATCTTCTTAGTTGCTACGCTGATATCTGACAGTGGTGGTTCATCATGCAGACCATGTTCTGTCTAGCTGCCATTCCAGTGAAATGGGCTATCTGCTTTACTTTGCTGCGCATAGCCAATGGCAAGAAGGCATATGAATGGTCGATATATGCCATCATGGCCGCAGTCGCTGCCGTCATGGCTTCAACGACTATATATGAGTTCTTTCATTGCACACCTATCGCGATGAATTGGAGAGCGGTGGAAGGTGGCTCTTGTAAAGCTCAAAGCAACATCACTGGGTTTAGTTTTGCTCTCTCGGCGGTTTCCATCTTCTCAGATTGGTTCTGCGCCATCATGTAAGTTTGTTCGCAACTCGATGAGCTTCGTTGACTTATCATGTCACAGTCCTATCCCACTACTCTGGAATGTCCAGATCGACTTCCGGGTCAAGATTTCCATCATCGCGCTCCTCGGCCTCGGTATATTCGCGTCAACTGCGGCCATCGTTCGTCTTACCGTGACTGTCAACCTTAGTGCGACAACGGACTTCCTCTACTACGCTATGCCAGTAGCGGCCTGGGCACATGCAGAGCTAGGTCTTGGAGTAGTTCTTGCCAACCTCTCGGCTTTGCGCCCGCTCCTCGAGAAGGTGCTCGACATCGGTTCCGCCTTGCGCAGCGGCAGCAAGAAGCGCACCGGCGATCAAGCGTCGGGCGACCGATATATGGAGCTCGAAGAGGGTGTCCGCAATAGAAAGTCCGCGACGCTATCAAAAAGGCTGAGTGTCATGAAGGGAAACGGTGCAACAAGTAGAGGCGAAGACTTAGACGGTGATTCATCTCTAGGAGAAGATGACAGGTCCACAAGAAACATTATGAGCACCGATGGACGACCAAACGCACACAGTATTCAGGTTGATCATGAGTACGAGGTCAGTTACGAGAGTGGGAAAGGCTCATGAAGAGCTTGAGTGATGGTTGAAGAAACTTGGAGTGAACGGCTGATCTATTGGTACAAAGGAGTGGCTCTGGGGTTTTGCCGTTACGGCGATATGTAGTAGGCTGCGTGAATATGGTAATGAGTTATCATTGTTGAGCGTCTCCTACTGAGAGTATGCATGGAGTGAACTTGCTCCAGGTCTGCATCTGTGTCCTAAGTTCCGCATTCTGTCCCTTCGAAGGCTGGCTTCTTGGGCCCTGCGCATGCATCTGTATTGATTGGGGGACTATGGCTTGGGATGCAACAGGACCCCTGTCGTCAACGCATAGCTAATTAGCCATTCTTGTGGTTAGTACCGACGCTTAGCAGTCGTGTAGCGATGTGCATCGTACCCTTGCCCGCCGCAGGTATTGTAGCCCTTGCGAACATCGGTCATCACTGATCATTGGACAGATACCCCCACCGTCAACCCTTCATCAGTGTTTTGAGACTCACATCAGGCGGCCTTGCGCCTTTCCGCGGCTTCTGGCCCCCACAGTCGAGGACGGATATGTTCAAAGATCGGCGGGTATATGCTAGTCACTACCCTTGCGGATTAACGTACCTCAAGGTCTTTCTGAATACTGTGCATACGCTACTGCATCCAGTCACAAAGTGGCGAGTCTGAAG
>Ga0265797_10006269_pt1 | contig 16907 bp, 16 predicted proteins | sample P2T30metagenome_FD_192433 | JGI IMG/M metagenome (GOLD analysis project Ga0265797, IMG submission 192433) | Plant litter microbial communities from East Loma Ridge, Irvine, California - P2 T30 | ecosystem: Environmental > Terrestrial > Plant litter > Unclassified | place: USA: California...
CCACATTCACTGCGTCGACCCCCCCGAAATAGTCAACACCTGCCCATTAACCCACCCCCCATCCTCACTCGCCAAAAACGCCACAACCCTTGCAACATCCTCTGGAACCGCACACCTCCCCAACGGACAATGATCCGCCATCAACCCCTCAATCTTCTCCGCCGGCCAATCCGGGCTCCCCCCCGGAATATAATGCCACGCATTCTGCGTGAACATATCGCTCTTGATACCGCCGGGCGCCACGCCATTAACAGTAACGCCGCGCTTGCCAAAGTCCGTGGCGAACGCCTTGATGAAGCCGATGACGGCCATTTTGGAGGCGTTGTAGAGGGCGTGGTCTTTGACGCCTAGGAGGCCGGCGGCGATGGAGGACATGAGGATTATGCGGCCGTTGTTTTCGATGTATTTGTAGGCTGTTTGGCCGACGAAGAATTGAGCGCGCGTGTTGAGGTTGAAGACGTGGTCGTATTTCTCCTCTGTAATCTCCTCGGTTACATCCCATGACTCTGTCCCGCTGTTGCTCATCACGATGTTGATCTTGCCGAACGCCGCTTTGGCTTCTGAGAAGAGACGGTGGATCTCGGAGACTTTGGATACGTCGGCTTGGATGGCGATGGCCTTTGCGCCGTTGTTGAAGCCTTCGATTATCTTGCAGACTTCTTGCGCGGGGCCCGAGGACGAGACGTAGTTTACAATGACGGAGGCGCCGCGCTTGCCGAGCTCGATGGCGCAGCCGCGACCGATGCCGCGGCCGGCGCCTGTGATGAGGGCGACTTGGCCTTCGAGGGAGGCGGTGGGGACGGCGATGACCATTTTGGTGGTTGGAGGGATGGGTCACGTGTTTGAGGTTGCGATATAGTGTGCTTGTATGCGCAACGAGAGTGAGACTAAAAGACAAGAATTGAAATAGTTATCTCATCCTTCTTCCTCCCCTCCAGTCTCACATTATATACCCACCACACAGTGTCCATCCGGTTCCTCAAACATCAACAAGCCTAGCGTTTTAGCGGATCAAGCGCGGGGACCCGAAACTGGTACACCAATTACCCAAAATAGATGCATCCGTCGTCCTAAGGTTCTGCGGCTCTACACTTCGGAACCCTGGCCGCTTTACTTGTGTGTAATCGGGTCCTTAGTGCCATGTTTCAACACGTTGTCCGGCTGAGGTTGCGGTTGCGGAGGTCGGACGGAGGATGAGGAGCCATTGCGGTCGGTCAGTGCTGGAGATGCGAGGGTGTGTGTCCGACAGGTACGTCAGCAGAAGCGTCTTGATCGTATGCTTCGATATTTGGTGCTATGGTGTCAATGCTTGATGGTTGATGGTACGTTGGCAGAGCGACAAGGAGGTTGCATGTGCGGATCTACCCTTAGCGCAGGTACGAGATCTGATCTGATGTGGGGCTCTTCGTCGCATCATTATCGAGACCGAGCAACGACCCAGACATCAAGACCAATAATAACACAAGCCTATCGTTTCAAGACGCATGCGACTCAGCGCGAGAACTTGTGTGCATACATGGCACGAAGTTGTAAATCATTCTTGATTGAACTTTTGACTAGCTCAAGCCTCGCTTCCAGAGCATGCCAGTAACTCGATTGCAAGTCTATCTTCATTCCGATGCATGACATCCACTCCAATCCCTCGATCGAATGAACATGGTCCATCTACCCAACGCCACGCGCCCTCAGCCCTACCACCCCCTCCTACAACTTAATCTCCCCCTCAAACCTCCCCTTCCTCCCCTCAACATGCATAAAATTCGCCCTCAACGGCGTAACACTCGTATACCCATTCGCCACCGCCCAACCATCATTCCCCTCACTACTCTCCTCCACACTAGCATACACATCCTTGAAACTCGGCGCCCACTTGAACTGCTTGTGCGCATACCGCATGTGCTTGCCATCAACCTGTGTATCCCCCGACTTTGTATCCGGCGCTGCGTCGTCCTTGGATTCCTGCTTGCGGAGTTCGAACTCGGTATCGGCGGCGGTAGAGGACTCGGATTCCGCGTCGACGACCTGGAAACATGATCCCGAGCGCCATGTATTCTGCAGCATATGCGTCCAGAGTATTTTCCGCTCCGACACATTCTCCACGAGCGGTACGTTCACAGTATACAAATGCGTTTCCGAATCCCACCCATCGTATAGATGTTGTATCAACCTCGCACTCAACTCACTCGCATCCGCAATAATCCCCGCATCATGATTTCTATCAAAGAAAGCATAACTTAGCGCAATAGCCTTCGCGCCACACACCGCCGCTTCCATCGCGCCGCCAATCGTGCCCGAACTCAGCGAGAACACCGCCGTGCTGTTGCGCCCGTAGTTGGGGCCCGAGACGACGAGGTCGATGGGCCCGCGCGCGGAGAAGTAGTGGTATAGTCCGATTTGCACGCACGAGGCGGGCGTCGAGTCGATGAGGACCCATTCTTCGTCTGTGCTGGAGGCGGGGAGGGGCGTGTCGTGGGTTGTGCCGTGGTTCGTGAGGCGGCCTTCAGGGGTGGTTTGGAGGGGCGCGGGGCGGTAGTATGTGGGCTTGATCTGGGGGTTGGTGTGTTAGTGGTGGTGGCGAGGGTTGGGTGGGTGGTACGCATGATGGCTCGCGGGGTGAATGGGTGTCACGCGTTCTAGCTCGCGTGCTCTGGAATGATCATTCACTAGAAAGTAGGAGACGTACAGCTTTCCCCACCAAATGCGCCTTCCCAATCCAACTCCGCTGCGTATGCGGCAAGACTACAGAAACCGTATGTCCGTGTCTCTGCAGCGTCGACACAAGCGAGTGCACGTAGGGCGAGGACTGGTCTGATGGCGGGCCATCATCGTTGGTAATCTACAACACATTAGCTCAATTGATGGAATGTGGTTGGCTTTTGGGAGGCTTACGAGAATGTGCATGTTGTGGATGAAGTGGGTTGGAATTACTTGTTGAAAGCCAATATGTTACGCGGGCAGACGCGGGAGGTACTTACGGTAGTGACGTGCTGTGTTGTTCCTGCAGGTTGTTATCGATAAATTTGTTACCGCTACCGCGTGGCTCCACTCAGCCTCATCCCCATCTCGAGCTTTTACACAAGTCACAATTCCAGGCTCTTAGTTGCACTTAGAGGTAGACAACCATCATATTGTGCACTACTCTATGCAGACTCCCAACACTGTACTGCTATCTTCGCGCCATAGCACCTGCCCTGAATATAGATATACGTGACGCCGACCGACCATATAACACCACCAATGCTATTCCAAACGCCCAACCCTCGCCATGACATACCTACTCAACCTCTCCTCTCTTCCTCGCATTCGCCGCCTGCATCTTACCCACAATCGTCGTACTCTTCGCCTTGCCATCCAGCTGCTCCGCCTTGCTCAGACCCGCATAGAACGTCCGCACCTTCTCATGCGCAATCACCTTCCTCGGATCGAAGCGCAGGATCTGCAAGCCAGCCATGCTCGTCGCACGCGAAAGCGCCACGTATGCTTGTCCCTTCTCAAACACCCGGCCTAGATCGACACGTACGCGCTCGAGCGTTTGACCCTGCGCCTTGTGGATTGACAGTGCCCACGCCAGAATGAGCGGGATCTGGCTGCGTGACGCTTGTACTTCTCCGTTGGGAAGCTCAATCTTCCAATCCTCGCGTTTGCATAACAAGTCGCGCGTCGTGCCGTCTGCAATCGCGAATCGTACCACTGGGAACACCTGCGCGGTGGTCATGCCCATTGCAGATTTGGCCATCTCGGACTTCATGACTGTTTCGGATGCGCCGCCCTTGAGGAAAGCCTCTTCGTCGTCCTTGTATAGCGCGAACATGGTCTCGGTCATGAAGCCAGTCACCTTGCCTAGTGAGCCGTTCACCAGAGTCTCGTCCATGTTCTTCACCAGCATGACTTGTGCACCCTTCTTCAGTTGTACGACCTCTGGTACCATGCAATTCTGTAACATCTTGTCGCGCTGCTCTTTGTTGGTGACTGTGCCGCCATCTCGGGCATCAAAACTGAATACCGTGCCGTGTAACTGCTGCATTCGGAGGTTGTTTGCGCGGTCGACCTCTGATCGGGTAGGGAATAGCTCCGTTGCTTCGATGTTCTCCTCTGACGCAGGTAGTGCCCGGTCGAGCTTCCTGAACCGCGCTATTGAATCTGGAGTGAGTCGACCTTCTCGCATCTCGTTGAGCATGTTTGCGAATACAGGGTCTTTCTGACGGAACACGTGATGGAGGCCGATGGTATACTCGATCGATGTCGTCCATGTTCCAGCATCAAACGCGAACTTCGATATGCGTCCATGATCTGGTACAGGTGGCAATTGGAAGAAGTCGCCAGTGATGACGAGCTGAATGCCGCCAAAGGGTCTGCCGTTGTTGCGGATTGTGCGGGCGATTTGCTCCAGCTTGTCGAAGAGATCGCCGTCAACCATGGACACTTCATCCATGATGAGGACCTTTGTACGCATCCACCGCTGCTTGGCTTTCTGGTTTCGCCTGATCCTTTTGATGAGGTCCTCTGCGGGCTCTTTGCCGAGACCAATACCCGCAAAGCTATGAAGAGTGACACCACCAACGTTACATGCAGCCAGTCCTGTGGATGCTGTCACGGCAACGCGGTCTGGCTCTCTCACGTACTTGCGCCGTAATGCTGCAATGATCTCTCGCAGCAAAACTGATTTACCGGTACCTAGGACAATCAGCAGGGTTAGGGAGCAGGACCGCATGACATACCAGCTGATCCAGTAAAAAATACACTCTTCTTGCCTTCGGTGACGAGGTTGAGTACATGTTGTTGCTCTTCACTCAAGAACAATCGAGCTACAGCTTGCTTCTTGCGCTTCTTTGCGGCATCCTTCAGATCTTCCATGGACACAGCCTCGGATTCCTTTTTTTTGTTCGCCTCGCGGAGGTTCTTCTGTTGCTGCTTTAACGCGCTCGCGGTTGTATTCCACAGATACTGGTTCTTCGTGTTCGGTGTAGACGCAGACTCGGTTTTTGGCATGACGGTCTGTCGCTTTTTGGGTCGACTGACCTCTTCATCGTGCTCCTCTATTCGATCTTGCTGTGACGTTGCCGCCTTCTGGTTTTGCGACCACGGAAGAAAAGCACGTCTCGACTTCGGCTGTGTTGGCTGTGGCTTCTGGGGCGTCTTGAAATGCTCGATAGGCGAGGATGACCAAGGTATTTGCTGGCTGCTGTCCGGCTCGGGTCTGTGTTGTGCAGTATCCGGCCGCGATTGGTACCCAGAGTCCTTGGAGTCACTGGAGGTAACCTGTGGCAGACTTGGGTATCGCACGGTGCCTTTCGTGGCAGGATCCTCCATATCTAGGTCGACATCGCTGTCGAAATCGTCCTCGTCAAACAGGGCAGTGGCCAGACCGGTGCTGTTTGTTCGTGATGCAGCAGTGCGTGTAGTCGAGCCGTAGTTTTCCTTCTCTACGCCCGAAGAATGCAGGGTCGGGTAGCTGAACGTGTCTTCCTGTGAGCCTAGTGATTTTGCAAGCCCACTGGCAGTCCGCTTGGTCCCCAGCGCGAAGTGTCCAAGCCCAGACCTGCCCGCGCCATTCTGCTTCGTATTGCTCATCAACGGACGGGGTGCTGAATTCTGTGCCGGTGCATTGCGCGCGAACGATGTGCCCAGCGATTGTTGCTTCGGCTTTGACGCGACGGTAGGCGATGGTGGAGGGATGGCAGCGTTGTGGGAATTAACGGCCTGCTTAATCATGACAGCCGTGCCGTATGGTCGTGTAGACAGGTATCCGTAAGAAGAGTGGCGTGGGTCTGCAATCGAATACGTCCTTGGGTGGATAGGTGAGCCAGACAAACGCGCTCGTGGAAGGTGCGCCGGCGATGAGTGCAAGAGCGAAGGCGACACGCTCTGCTGACGTAAAGTGAGCGACGCACCCAATCGTTTCAGTTCGAAGAGCATGCAGCGCACTAGGACCGCGATAATAAAAGAGACAATTAGGGTGAGCGTGTCGAGAAAGTGCATGCCCACATTGCGCGGGGAGCGATGATTGTGCAACCGGCGGAGACGCGACTCCAATTTGAGGATCCGTGCGCTATGTCACGTGCTTTCGTGGCAAGCCCCACCACAAGGTGCTTCTTCGGCCATTCTCTTATGCAGGTCGCTAGCCTGAACTAACACGATGTTGACGCAGGTACACGAGTGACTACAATTTAAGCTTATGCGCGAAAGGTAGTTCTGTAAGCACGTTCATTCTATGTGACACCTTCTAGTGCCCACAAATCATGTTAAGTGGTTTGACATGTACATTTCTTCAAGATGCCGGTCATCCTTTCAACTATGCTTTATTCCTTCTTTGCTACGGCCCGTCGCCACGGAACTAACTTGTCTCCTCACCACCATCATCAAGCAACACGATATGCTAGGGATTCTGTATCCATATGTGGAGGCTGTTACGACGCGCTGCAACATGTGGCCGCCACTCGGCGCCATTCAAGCAAGACATGATGCTTTTAGATAAGAACAGGTATCAGACAAACATAGATGGCGGTAGATGATGCCCAAAATACTCAAGCACAAAACGATACGGAGCAAGGAAATTCATTGAAAAGCTCCCCAGCATCCGACCAAAGACATCACTCCATCCACCTATGAGCGGAGGACGGAGAAAGACACAAACTAAAACGACCGTCGACAACCCTCCTGCGTACACCTTTTGGAATAACAGATACCCAGAGCTAGGTATGAGCAAATAGCTGAATGAGATGGTCCAAAAATGACGGCTATCCAACCAATGCCCGCAAACAACCAAACGTCTTGTAGAAATAGGTCGGACAATGCAGTAGCAAAGGGAGACTGACAAGCGAGCTCACATTCAACCCTGGTAACCGCCGAAGCCGTTTTGGCCGAAGCCGCCGTGCTGAGGCTGACCCCATTGCTGCTGCTGCTGCTGCTGGGGAGGAACACCGCGGCCGTACCCACCGGCGCTTTGCGGCGTCTGCATCTGCTGGTAGTTCATACCAGGACCGCCGAAGCCCTGCTGCTGCTGGGCAAAGGGTTGTCCGCCGGGGCTGGGTCCTGCCCGCGCATTAGATTGTGTTTTGCGATACTGCAGCTTCTTCCGGTGCCGCTCACCTGAGGGTGACATTGGGCCACCCGGACCGCCGGGGCCACCGCCATACTGTGGGAAGAACGCGCTAGGAGTCTGGGGGTACGCCGAGTTGGGACCTGCAGGAGAGTAGCCTTCGAATTGACCGGTAGGAGGGCGATCCTTGCCCCACTAAAAGAAATTGTAAGCTAAGAAAGAGATCGAAAAGAAACACTTCAACCTACGCTGCACTTCAGGGGGCGGCCATTAACGTTGTACCCATTGAGTTGACAGATGGCCATGGCCGCGTTCTCGTGCGTGTCCATCTTAATGAAAGCAAAGCCGCGGTCAGACTGGAAGCGAGTCTCGGTAACGTATCCAAAGTTCTGGAAAAGCGGCACCAGGTCGGACTGCGAGGTGTATGGAGTGAGATTTCCAACATAGCACGTGGTCTGCCATTGAGGAGTCTGCGCAACGACCATGTCATAGCTTTGGACGCCATGAGTAGGGAAGTGGTGGTGCCCGAAAGGAGTGGTAGGGGTCATTCCCATGGAGGCCATTGCTTGCTGTTGAGAGATGGACGGCTGTCCCTTCTGGTTGGCCCAGTTGCAGCGGATGGCGCGAGATCCAAGCCACTCTCCGTCCATGGAGCTGAGGGCGCGATCAGCATCAGCGCGATCGCGGAATGCGACGAAACCATATCCACGGGATCTTCCAGTCTTCATGTCCCACATGACGCGAGCCTCCGAGACAGGGCCAAAGGTGGAAAAGGCCTGGAGAAGAACCTCATCGTTGACCTCATTGGATAGGTCGCCAACGAAGATGTGGTAGTGGTTAGAAGTGTCCTCCTTGGCGGTGTTGTTCGACTGGTAAGCCCAATTGACGCGAATTTCCTGCTTGAGTCAGACTCTGCTAGCACTACTTCACAGCGCGTGCGCTTACGTTGTTGTGGATGCGACGGCCGTTGAGGGTTGCCATGCCACGCTCGGCCGCGCCGGGGTCGTCGTACTCGACGAATCCGTAGTTGAAGCCCTGCTCCTATTAGTAGTCAGCTCTGGTGTAATTCGTAAAGTTGTATATGCCAAGGCTGTGCCACAGGCGGAGTGACGTACAGACGGAGAGCTGACGGTCTTGTCTGGGATGATCTTGACGCTCTGGACATGCCCAGTTGTCTCGAAGATCTGCCGCAGCACATCTTCAGTCACGCGAGGGTCGAGTCCTCCCACATATAGCGCTCGCTTGTTAGGCTCGGGCGCCGCGCGACGGGGGACGTAGCCAGGCTGGTTTGGGGACATGGCGTCCATGGGACCACCGGGCAGGGGCGATCCCATGGCAGTTGGGATGGGATTGGTGTTCTGCGGAATCACCACGGGCGCGAGCGGCGGGGGGGGCATATGCTGCTGGGACTGGCCCTGGTGCCCTCCATCGTAGCCAGGAGCGCCTCCAGGCGGCGGAGGGGGCAGATTGGCTCCAGATTGCGAGTCGGCCATTGCTGCTGGGAGAATGCGCAGACGCAGAAGTCGCAGGAGACGATGATGAGTAAGCTATGTGCGTACTAAAGAAGCAAAGTGACGTGCGGCCGAATAGGCGATGCAAAAGTGCGACGTCGACAAGGCCACGAGGGACGGGTGGTGGGTCGAACGAGGCAGGCGGCAAGGAAAGTCGTGAGGCGCGAACAGACCACACGCAACGAGACGCACAAGGAAAGAGAGAAACAGAGGAAGAGAGGGAAGGAGATGCGAAGAGGCAAAGAACCGACGCCGGACAACTGAAAGCGCGTAACGGGCCTGGGTGGTGGTCTTGGTGTGGGGTGAGGAGGCAGAGATTCGAAGCGGAAGGGTGAGCAGCAAGAATTAGCGCCAGAACAATGCACTGCGGGCCGGGCTCTAGCTGGCTCGTCCACTGTAGCCTTACCGCGCTGACTGGCCCGTATATGCGGAAATTTACGAGTGAGGTGTATTGTACGTAGATCTAGAGGGGCTGCCGGCTGTTTTGCAGGTGTTGTGGACGAAGCTGATTGGTGATGCTTCAAGTTGATGAGGTCTCAATGAGGGTTGATTTTCAGTTCACGTATCAATCACATGTCCAAGAAGCTTGCAAACACTGTGCAACTGCTTTCTATTTACAGCACAGTGATAGCCTTCCTGTGATACTGTATATTCCAAACATCAATTCCCACGTGCAACTACAAAGTACCTTTACAAACATACGATCAAATGTCTGTGAAAATTTCAGCCTTGGCACGTACTGAAATACTTCGTAGCGGCAAGTGCTCCCGGCTGTAAAAGCTTAGCGCGGCACCAATTTAGGTTCGACGCAGGGCTGCCAGACTCCACCGGCAGCGCGCATGCGACTTCAACCTTCGATCCTACCAACACACACCTCACCTCACCACACACACTTTTTACTACAAACTTCGCAACCATGTCCACCCTACCAGCCAACCCATCCCCCGCCAAGCCCAACCCCGACACCCTCCAAAGCATGCTCAACCTCGTGCTCATCCACTCCGGCCGCTTCATCAAAGAGCACCACGCGGGCGGCGGCACCGGCCGGCACAAAGCGAATCTCCGCCAAGTCGTGCCCATCGCAACAGAGCGCTTCCAAGACGCGCTCGACGAGCTGGAAAACGAGGTGCGTCTCGCGCAAACGGTGCTGAGGCGCGATCTCGCGCTGCTCAAGCAGGACCGCAAGAAGCGCGAGATTGCGGCCAGGGAGAAAGAGGCGGAAAAGGAAAAGGCACGAGTGTCTAGGACACTGGGGAACGCTACAACTACGAAGACGGAGGAAGGCGGAGTTGATAAGGTGTCTACGCCTGCAGCTCCAGAGGCAGACGAGCAAGCACCATCTCTACAGCGCGCAGACGAGAAACTCCCACCACCCATCGAGACCTCCAACCCTCCGCTCACAGAGCGCGACCCCCTCTTCGACGGCACGCCCACAACTGCGAATCCACAGGAAAACGACTTCGATTTTGACGCCATGTTCGGCGACGCAATGGATACGGGCGGCGATAATAACGATACGCACGGCGATATGATGGATACGTCGGGAGATATGGGGTTCGACTTTGGAGACGGGGAGGGAGATGGAGATGGGCAATCGTTGCTTCGGGGGCTGGAGGACTTTGCGAAGAGTGGGGATGAGGATGGGGCTGATAGGAATGGGTCGAATGGGGATGTGGATATGGATGTTGCGATGAGTGGTCTGCCGGAGTTGAATACTGCTACTGAAGCACCGGTACCTGCACCGACATCTGCACCTGCGCCGCCGAAGCCGGCTGAAATACCTGAATCACATCCGCCTGCTGCATCCAGCGAAAAGGACACCACTACCTCGAACAACGACGCACCCAAGGACACCACCACCACTGCGCCAGACGATGTAATACCCCACATGCCCACCGACAATCTCGACGACCTCTTCAATATGGAAGACTACGAGAACCCGGAGAATTCGTCGTTCGATGATGCGTTTTTCAACTTCGATCAGTAGGGCACTGTGTCTTCCGTGGACAGAAATCAGGAAGAATATATAATGGAAAATGTTTAGATACAGAAGTTATATCTGAAATACAGCACTGGTTCATTTGAATCACATGTTGACAATGTGTGTGTTGGCACTGATATATTGCGTTTACGTCGTGCGAGGCACTCAGCTACTAAGCTGCTTCACTAGAAGCGAGTACTTGCGAAATATCGATACCATTCATCATCCATCGTCTAAACAAAAAAAAACGCCACGCTATGCAAAAATAACACAGATCATTCAAAGATCACATGTCCAAAATCATTTCCTTCGTAAACAATCACTCCACCCCAGGACCATCCGGCGTCTTCCCCACTCCCTCCCGGCTCTCCACCTCCTCCTCCTGTCCCTGTCCCTGTCCCTGTCCCTGTTCCTGTTCCTGCCCAACCACATCCCCAATCAAACTCGCAAAATCCACCGTCACACCCCCAACACTCATCTTCAACATTTCCTGCGCCTCATTCCCACCTCTAGTATTACTACCGCTCTTGTCGAAATCCATCATCAAGGCATCACTATCAAACATGCTCGCACCGCTCCACAAGCCCGTCGTAGTAGCCGTGCTCGGATCCTCGTACAGCTCGAATCCTACGCCTAGACCCTTGGGCGGCGAGCTGGGCATGGGCATGTCGCTGGACATGAAGTCGTCGGTCATGAAGTCGGTGTAGTCCGTGCGGCCGGGGGTATTGAATGTGGGGAAGGTGGAGAAGTCGAGGCCGTTGTCAGAGGAGTAGTGCCCGCTGGAGAGCATCTCGTTGAGTTGGCGGGTAAATGGCGTGTCGGGGCCGATGGTGACGGTGCGTGTACCTCGTGGGGTTAGAATGTTACGTGAAGGTGTCATGCGGGTGGGTGTTCTTTGGAGGCTAGAGTCATCTGCGCCGCGTCTAGGCGTCAGCGGGTTGCGGTGGCGGGAGCCTGGTGTTGGTGTCTTGAGTAGGTCTTGGAAGAGCGCGTCCTTTTGGGGCGTGGTCTTTGAAGAGGCTGGGTCCTCGAAGAGATGCGCGAGATCGTCGTGTTCGGTGGATGCGCTGGGCGGGCAGTTCTCCTTGTCTGGGTTCTCCTCCTCGACATTAGCCATCTGCACGACGGGCGTCTCGAACCAGTTCGCCCTGGGCACAGGAATACATCCATCGTAGCCAATGTCAGCATTGTCGCATCGGCCACACGGACGTTCTCGATCGCATGCTTTGCGCAGTTTCTTGCACCGTTCGCAGCGTGGCTTTTCCGACGGATTGTCCTTGTTGGCTTCGTGGGTATCGGCAGCAGCGGCTTGAGAAGTTGGTGAGAGTGACTTGGCCTCGCCGTCCTTCCGAGGCGAGGGAAATAGCAGTCTACGCGTCGGCTGAGGGGTCAAGTCTGGATCAATGTCTATTGGTGAGTGCCTGCTTCCACGCAGACCAGCAGGACTGGATTGTATGGCTCGGCGAAGCGCATCTTCTGCAGCCTGTCCGTCGAGTGTGGGATTGCACTCATGCGCTTGTGAGGTAGATGCTCGGCGCATAGTCACTGGCGGAGGAGGCATAGAATTGTCCACAGTGCCATCAAGGTTTGCACAGACTTTGACACCATCCTCTGGGCCAACTGCGTCGGAATGTGGTACAATAGCGTCTGATGCCAAGTCTTCTTCCTGCATGACTGACTTTGTTCGTGAGGCTGCCGGTCGTTTGCGCTTCGCAGGTTTCTCCGACTTGTCCCAGAATTTCCTGGGCCGCATCGTACATTTCTTGAGAAACCACAGTCCACAAGGGTTGCACAGGGTGAGTTCCTCGAAGTACTTGGCTTCCCGCTCTTCTTTTGTCAGACTGTTTTTGAAGATCCGATATGACATGACACCACCGTTCTCTGGCGTGGGCTCGATCACTTCCAGGGCTATGATATCCGTGCTTCCAGTGTCTTTGGAGACTTCGACGCCTACGTGCGATCCATACTCCAGACGAGTAAAGGCTTTTCTCCATGTTGGCGTGTCGATCTCTCCGCAATTCTTGCAATGTTCCGGTAGTTCGCCCGCAGCGATGGACTGTGCTAGCTTTTCCTTGATGTACTTTCTTCTTCGCGCTCCTGATCCACTACGCGGCTGCGCCGGGTCAGAAGGCGCCGGTGCGTCTGACATGGGCTCACCGGTGCCCGACCATGTCTGCGACCGAGCTATCCCTTTGCCTCTGGATGTCTTAGGTTTCTGCGTCGGCAGGTTTGGTGTGCAAGAGCGGCTGTAATTCGCTGCGTCGGCTTCGCTGGCGGGAGACACATGAGATGCAGTTCCAGTAGGTGATGTAGCACTAGGAGCAACTCCTTGGGATGACTGCTTCGGTTTCCTTTGCTGAGATGCGTCTGCTGGGCCGACTGCATTGGTGTCGTGAGTCACAGCTTGGCTGCCCCCAGGCTGCTGCTCTATGCTCTGGGCGATGGACTGCGTAGACGTACGGTGGTCTGGTTTCGGTCGTGGCACATATGACGGCGGTAGTCGTGGGAACGGTTCCTGATTAGCGTACTGAAAGGTGTTTGCTGGTCTGTAATCGCGGGCTTCGGGAGCAACTGGCAGGTCGCTGCCGTCCCAAATGTTGCTGCGAAAGTCCATGCTATCCTCCTCCAGACCTAGACCCATGTCACTAACAAACCCAGAGTCGGTGGGAAGTGGTAGTGGCAGGGTAGGTAGGGTAGGGCTGGACGGAGTGGGGGACACTGTGCGCTGTGGGGCGAGAGGGGGAGAGGAGGGCATGTCCGTGATTGTGTCCCCAGGACTCTCACCTCGTTCGTCATCAGGCGACTCTACGGCAGTATCAGAGAAGCCGTTGGTATCATAGGGTGACATGTAGGGACGGCTCTCATCCACCGAGGCGTGTCTCAGGGCGCTGGGTGCGGGCGGTCGGCGTTGACCAAATGGTACATCGCCTGGGCGCGGCGTGGGCGCACGGGGTATCGAGTCGGCAGAAGCTAGAGTCGCGGCTGCATTCCCTGCGAGCGGCCGGTGTAAGCGTACCGAGGCGGCGGTGCTGGCTGTCACGCGGAGAGAGTCGTTGTGTGCAGTCAGCGGCGTCTTCTTTGGCCTCTTGGTCTGCGTGATGCGCGCGCGCTTCTTGGGCGGGCCGTCCTCGCGTTGCTCCATGACGTACGGGTCTTCGACTGGATACTGTGGCGACCGATACTGCTGCGGTGGGTAGACAGTCTCACTGCGCACCGACGTGCGGGAGGCGGGCCGAGACTCGTGGTTGTACTGGTAGTGCTGGTATGACAGGGCGCTTCCGGCAGGACTGGAGGCGCGGGTCGGCTCGGCGTTGGTGTTGAAGGACATGGTTGCGTGGTCGTAGAAGGAGTCGATGCGCACGGGCTCCTGGGACGGGCTGTTGCGGGTGAGCATCTCGTGGAAGGGCTCGTAGCCGCCAAGCGAAGAGCGCTGGGACGGATGGGCGGGCATCATGGGCGTCGGCTGGGCCAGCTGACTCAGGGTCGGGTTCTCCTTGAGGAAGTCGGACCAGGCGCTGTAGTCGAAGTTGGCGGGCATCAGCTGGCTCAGGCTGTGGTAGCGCTCCATGTTCTCGACGTACTCGTGCTGCATGCTCGTCGGCACAGGCACCAGCTTGAGCTTCACCTCGAGCGTCTCCTTCATGCCGTTGCCGAACAGGCCGAGGATGTTCTTGCACACGCGGCCGGTGACCATGCTGCGGGACTCTTCGGCGGGGGCGTTCGGGGTGGGCGAGGCGGAGGCGAGGATCCACGAGAGCATGCCCTGGCCGACGAGCGGGGTCTCGTACTCGGAGAAGTCGTAGGCGTAGACGGTGTAGTCGTGGCCGAGCTTGGCGATGAGCTCGGGGCTTGCACCGACGATGGCCTGGATGCACGTCTTGAGCTCGATGATGCCGACCTGCGTGTTCTCGTCCAGCGACACGACGGGCACGTTCAGCGCGTTGGGCAGCCGGGCGAGGCAGTTTGACTTGTTCTGGTCGTCGAACGTGTACAGCACCTTTACTACACACACAGCATGGTTAGACGAGAAGCTTCACAGTGATCCCAGGTGCTTGCCTCGCATTGAGCGGCGCGGAATGTCGCCCATGTCGTCCTCGTCGGCGGGTTGGGGCGTGTGAGCCTGCGACAGGGCGCCGCTGTCCGGCGTCATGTTAGTCGGGGTGGGAGTAGCCATGGCGGCCCATGTGTGGTGGGAGGTGAGGATATTCAGGTCGAGTGGTGGGTGGAGGTGGAAGTGTCGCGTGTTCGAAGGGAGAGAGCAAACTGTTTCTATCTGGGCGCCGGTGGCTGGCCTCCGATCATAGCGGAGCGCGTCTCTGGTGAACCACGGTAGCGTACCGCGATGCAAGCCGCGTAAGATAACCGGATACTGCGCGTCTATTTATACGCAATCGTAAGATAAAGCTACTTCAGGCAGCAGCACGCGTCGAAACAAAAGAAACAGAGCGTGCAGTTTGATGTTCAGGAACGACTTCGTGATGGTCCCCAGGCTCGTGCGCACGAGGTCCTGGAACTAAGCAGAAAACGCGTGACGCACTGCGAGACCCACGCCAGTCTGATTGGCCCGGCTTCGGAGAAACTGCCGCCTAGCCTCAGATGCGCCGAATGCTCGCTGACTTCGACTTTCTTCCCGTGACCGCCGTCTCCGATTGCTCCACCACGTCCACGCCCGTTGCCCTGGTGTTGCCCGCTCGTTCCAGGTTAGTATTCGTCCTCGTGGTCTGTGCATCCTTTGCGCAGGTTTTGGATATCCTTTACAGCTCCAGTGAAGAATATTCGCAGGCTGCAGCTGGCACCAAATAGCTAACAGCAAGCTCTCAGATTGTCGCATACCCTCCCACTCACCTCCTACCCCCTTTCCAACTTCACAATGGTGGACGCCAAGATCCAGTACGTTTCCATTGCGTACGGCTTATAGTGAAAGCTAACGTGTCGCAGAGAGATGCTCTCGAAGCCGCGCTCAGAGTTGACGTACGTTACACATCTCTCGTTCTACTTCTATATGGCGAATGCTGACTGCATGCAGTGAGTACGAAGTCGCACAGGTCGAGGAGCACGAGCTCACCACCGGCCCCCTCTCCATCCTCCAGACCGCCGTCCGCTCGCGCACCCAAGTCCTGATCTCGTGCCGAAACAACCGGAAGATCCTCGCCAGAGTCAAGGCATTCGATCGACACTGCAACATGGTGCTCGAGAACGCAAAGGAGATGTGGACCGAGACGCCAAGATTGGCCAATGGCCAGCAGGGACGAAAGGTCAACAAGGACCGTTTCATATCGAAGCTGTGCGTGGACCGAGCCCTACACAAAACGCCAGGCTGACAACATACAGGTTCTTACGAGGCGACTCCGTCATTCTTGTCTTGTTGTCGTAATTCACATTGGCCGCACGGGAATGAATATGGCATGCAGTGCACCGTACGAAGGAGTTTAGGATGGACAAAAGCTACATATTTGTCGCGGCAACAACGAGCCCACGAGCGATACAATTCAACGATACCCACCATTTACTTCTTCAGACCCTCGCTCAGTCCCAGCAGTAGTTCAGCCAATCCATGTGCGCCCGGGTCCGGAACTTCTTGGAAACCTTCGCCCCCAACGTACACCGTCCGCCCCAGACTCGCCTTCATTCCCTTCGTGCCCTGCGCGCCTTTTTGCGCCGCTTTCGCTGCGTCATCAACACTACCCGATTTGGACAGTGTCTGGATGAACGGATGCAGGGCGTCTATCAATGTGCGGTCACCTGGTTGAGCCGGCGTGTACTTTCCGAGAGCCTGTAGCGATGACTCAAGAGCCTTGGCCCATATCTGCGGTGTGACTGGCTGTGGAGATGACGGCGCATTCTGCCGCAAACCGTGTGCAAGGGCATTGAGAAAGATGGCGTAAATGGCACCGGACGTACCATCCATGGAGACTTCGACCACTTGTATGATGCGGTTCAACAACATGAGAAGATCGTCGCTGTCCTTTGCCGTTTCGAGCATCTTCAAAATCGCTGGACAGGGTCAATTTTAGGCAGCCAGAACACGTGATTCGACTTACATTCTGCGCCCCGCTTGAGCCCGATGCCGCAATCTCCATCTCCAACGATCGTATCGTATCTCGTGACGTCAGGCTCAACCTCGATGACTCTGTCAAGTGCAGTCTTCAGAGCCGCCTTAGCAACCTCGGCGTCAACTGTAACTCGTCAGCATCTACGCAGCCCTTGTGCCCAGTCCCCATACCTCTCAAATTACTCGTCTGCACCTCCTCCCCCTCCGCCTCCACTTCCCCCTCCCCCTCCTCCCCTCTCCTCGCCCACGTCCCCTTACTAATCGCCGCCACCCACCCACCCGCCTCAGCTGGCGCATCCAACAACTCCAGCATCTCAGCCCCTA
>Ga0265797_10006271_pt1 | contig 16905 bp, 15 predicted proteins | sample P2T30metagenome_FD_192433 | JGI IMG/M metagenome (GOLD analysis project Ga0265797, IMG submission 192433) | Plant litter microbial communities from East Loma Ridge, Irvine, California - P2 T30 | ecosystem: Environmental > Terrestrial > Plant litter > Unclassified | place: USA: California...
GGCAGCGGCGGCTCCGATAAGGAGCGCCGAGGTGGCTACCTTCATGATGGTGGTGCTGAGCTTCCGGAGCTCTAGCGGAAGCTTGATAGCTAACAAAGAGCGCTTCTACGCCTTAATGAAGAAGCACTGTATAATGATAGACGATGGGGGAGATGGGGGGGATGAATGGGGGAGGAGAGGGATGAGTGCGGGAGAGATGGGAAGGAGTCGGTGTGAGAGGGAGAGGTATGGGTAGCTCTTGTGGAGGAGGCGCGACTTGTCTAGGCAACGGAGCATGACGCACGCCAGTAGCTTATCAGCGTGGCTGGCGCGTCCGAGCGCGTGCATCACATGGTCTTAGCGTTTCACGATAACCTTAGCCGGCGCATCTGGCAGGGCGGCCGACTCCCCAGCGACCTAATCAAAGACATCAACCACGTTTGCAGCCCCATTCCGCTGCACTCGAGATGGATAGCTTGCGTGGCGCGCCGTCGGGGGTGGAAGCTAAGACCCGGGCCCTTGCATGTTCCGAATGGGGACTAGCGCGCTTTTGAATCATAATGAGTGAACCTGCGCATTCAGCGACGGTCGGACCCCACCAAAAATGGCATCCAACTTTTGCAACTTGCGCTCAACACCCGCTATTCTACACCAACTTTGTAGCATAGAGCCCTCCTGAATCAGCCAGTATGCCTACCGGAATCTACCAGCCATCCAACCAGATCCGGCTCACCAACGTCTCTCTGGTGCGCATGAAGAAAGGTGCCCAAGCCCCGCCATACCCTCTCTCCCGCCGCAAACAGCTAACACGGCCCCAGGCAAGAAGCGCTTTGAAATTGCCTGCTACAAGAACAAGGTCCTCGAGTGGCGCACCAAGAACGAAAAGGATCTCTCCAACGTACTACAAATCGAAAATGTCTTCCTCAACGTCTCAAAGGGTCAAGTTGCGCCCAAAGCTGACCTCGAAAAAGCCTTCCCCAAGAAGTCGCTCGAGGAGATCATAATAGATATCCTGGACCATGGAGAACTGCAAGTGGGCGAGAAGGAGAGGAACGCCGAACTTGAGCGCACCAAGAATGAGGTCATCGATATCGTGGCGGGGAAGCTTGTAGACCCCAAGACGAAGCGCGTGTACACCACGGGTATGATTGAGAAAGCGCTCGACCAACTTAGTTCGGCTGCTGCGACACAGCAGGGAGACAATGAAAAGGGAGAGAGCAAAGAGGATGGCGAGGACAAGGCCAAGGCGAAGGAGCTGCCAAAATGGACGGGCATTGTTACCAACAAGTCGTCCAAGTCGCAGGCGCTGTTCGCCATGAAGGCGCTCATTGCGCACCAGCCTATACCCGTCGCCCGTATGCAGATGAAGCTGCGCGTTACATGCCCTACGTCCGTCCTCAAGCAATCCATCAAGATTGCACCCAAGGCGCAGCCTGGAACCGAAGAAAAGGGGTCAAACGGAACAGTTAAGGATGCGATACTGGGCTTTATGGAGAAGATTGAGAGTCAAGATACGTTAGGCGCGGAATGGGAAGCTGTGGGTCTCGTCGAGCCCGGAGCGTTCAAGGGTCTAAACGAATTAATCGAGGGCCAGACAAAGGGCAGGGGCAATGTCGAGGTCCTGGAGATGGCTGTTGGCGCCGACGAGTGAGTGGTGACACGTCGAAAATGCACGCGTCGCGCACGACGACCGTCCCCAAGTCTACCAGACAGGCGACAGACAGTCTAGGAACAGTGCCCATGTCCGTCGAGGGAAATGCGCTTGCCCTCTTCGTACTGCAAGTCGTACAGCAACACCACCTCGTCACACCCAAACCAACAGGGTGCTTCCCTGCCACAGCATTGCCCAGCGCATAGTCAACACGATTCATGGAGCACAGTGTCCGCCATCAAAACAAGCCGTTCACATGTGTATACATCCCTACACACCACGTTACCATTTGTAGACGTAGAATTGGATGGCCTTGCAAGATAGACAACAAAGTACACAAGCCTTTCCCATGCATAAGCATTACTTAACACATACCACTCATGTAATACAGCTCATCATTCCATCTCTACCTCTTTAAGTAACGCTCATGGTTCCACTAATAGCCTGCTGCTAAACTGTTGCCAATGCGTCTCACGACCTCGATATATATTGGCAAAGAGCGGAGCCAACCATATCTGGACATCTGTTCTACCTTCCCCCTTCCCCCCCTCTCACTTGCTGCAGTACGCTACGCAAGATAAGCCGTGGGGTACGTGATACGGCAGTTCACAAGCGTTTTCTTATATCTCGATCCTAATGTGTGATAATGGTATATATATATAGCATTGAACCGAGGCTAGATGGGAATAAAGAGGAATGAATGTAGGGTAATGCATCGATAAGGAATGAGGTTGGTGGAAGGGTATTCATATTTCTTTTATTTCCTTCCTATAAACATACATCCAGCATAAGTCATGAGCCATGAATTGTTCAAGAGAGTGATGCTAGCGTGTACCAGCGACTGTGTTGTCGCACATGCGATTTATGTCTGTCTGTGAAATGAAGACAGGGTAAAAGAAAAGGTCATAAGTCATAGAACACATACCGTGAGATAAATCATACCCATCCGTCGTGAAACATGACCAAATAAACGCCTTTCCGTCCCCATCAAATGCTTTCAGGAAGAAGAAGAAGAGTAAGAAGAAAAAAAACACCTGGAACAATGCTTCAAACCGCAACCAACGTCAGCATCGATAGCAAAGTAAAGAGAAAAGAGCAGAGCCACGTCATAATCATCATCACTCCCACCACCGCCTAACTCCCACCCTCCCATTATCGCTCAAGATGCCCAACACCTCAGCACTACTCGTCTGCACGCCCCAAACCCGCTGGATCGGATCCGCAATATCCATCCAGCACAACCCCCTCACGTCGTACATATCCAGCACCACGCGCACCAGCCACGGAGAATACATTGCAAAGCTTGTGTCCTGATACAAGAATGGGGACGTAGGTTCAAACTCCACAGTATCGTCCACACTCTGTGTTTCCGCCAGAGCATGGCTGCGACGACTACTCCACCGCGACGCCGACGATGCTGATACACGAGATGAGGGCACAGCGCTAGGAAAGCTCGTTGTAGTAGGTGAAGAGGAAGGACTGTTGTTACTACTGCTGTTGCTGCTGCTGCTGCTTGACTCCATGTCCGATTCCACATCCTCGTCATCATCGCTCATTTTAGTGTTGAGCGGGAGGAGCATCACACCGAGCGGTCGCATAACCTTCTCCGCAACAGCTTTGATAGCTTCGTAGCTACTGAGGGACTTGATAGCGCCCGTGGATTTGGAAAATGGCGAATAGTGCTCAATTCGTGTGACACTGCTCCGCGAACCGCCAGAGCCAGGGGAATCGAACGATTGAGACCGGATCCGCACTTTGGGCGAGGGCGTGCGCGGCATCGTTGCTAAAGTATACATGGCCATCTTGGAGTATAGCACAGCACGCACAACGAAGGGGCCGTGGTAGGGGAGGAGGGAGACGAGGCGGGAGGGGAGAGGGGCAACGATGCCAAAGGGGATTGATGGGAACAGGCCCTACGCCTGCGGCCTAAGGGGGCAGCAATGTCCTCGGGTGGAGGTAAGGCTTATATGAACAAAGTAACTCAAACTGCATGTGTGGCCTGTTCGCTGGCCCTGCATGTCGAATCTGCAACCATGCCACGCCCCCTCCAGAAGAATTGCAGAGTTTCCGAGGCTCGCGCAGGCAGAAAAAAAAGCTCACATTGCGGGGAAGTGCGGTACTGCTGCCATTGGATAAGACGACGATAAAGAAACAGACGCCGACGGTCGGGCAAGCTTGATGCTGCAGCATGCATGGAAAACAGCTCACTCCACACTTAGCGCCTGCACTCGAATTGCGCAGTGTCGGGATTGGTGTATCGGAGGAGTGCGCACAATGCCAACTTGAACTTACTCCGTGCACCCGAGTCAGTGCCAATGTAATCGTCGTGTAATCGTCTTCCATGTGGGTGCGATTCATACACTGCTTGCGTGGGCATCCTATCAAGGTAAAACCCTCCAAGGTTAGACGCCGTTAGCGGATCGTCCCGATCTACTTACCTCTGGTACACGAGAATCAGACAGTCAGGAGACCATGGTGCATCGTGAAGTGGACCTAGCAAGCATCATGATTGTGTGACGTGGTGGACGGAGTGTGGCCGCACACGCGAAGGTAGTCCCATTTGCCAGTCACTAGCCGACTTGGGCGCCACACAGCGAGCGGCCCGGTCCCATGGGAAATAAAAGCAACGAACAGATGTTGGAACAAGTCGAAATTTGAATGTGTGATTTTTGGTACAGGCTGTATTCGGCCAACCCTAACCATGCCGCATCACGTCACCTCATATCGTGCATTGCCGCATGAAGTGTAAGCGTGAAAGCCAATGAAAGCCGTTTGATAAACACCGTAAGTGCACCACCCCATTTCGTAAAGGCATGTTCCTGCCCAAGCTGCCCAGCGCAAGCGAAAACCTTTAACCCTTCTTCTTGGAGACACCGACGGTTCGGCCACGGCGACCAGTGGTCTTTGAGTGCTGACCACGGACACGGAGGCCCCAGTAGTGACGGAGACCACGGTGAGCACGGATCTTCTTCAGGCGCTCGAGATCGTCACGGAGCTTGGAAGCAACACCGTTGGCGAGGACCTGGCTGTTCTTGCCATCGACAATATCGCGCTGCCTGTTGAGGAACCAAGAGGGAATCTTGTCTGTTGAGCGTCAGTGACGAGCCTGTGTGTTCTTTTGGAGCGACTAAAGCGTACACTGGAGGGGGTTCTGGATGATGGTGACGATACGCTCAAGCTCTTCGGAGGTGAGGTCACCAGCGCGCTTGTTCAGATCAATATCGGCCTTCTTGCAGACCAAGTTGGAGTATCGGCGACCGACACCCGTGATCTTGGTCAAGGCGTACATGACCTTCTGCTTTCCATCGACGTTTGTGTTCAACAAACGGATGATGTATTGGAAGCTGGTCAAGTCAGCACTGCTCTGACGGTACGCAATGGCTTCGAGTTCCGCGTCGCGCTTTCGAGTTCCCAAGCCCAACAACTTCCGCAATTCACTCCTTCAGTCAAACAGTATGGTAAGTTTCTCGACTCCATCCAATGGTTTCCGAGTTGTCCACATGGATCTTCCTATGATACTTCATTGGACCTAGTTTCCCTCTTTTGCTGCATGCTGTTTGACTGGAAGGGCGAATCGCGGTGGTATATGGCGCAGGGCGGAGATATCGATGCGGAGACGACGAAGAACATTTGGGAGCCCTGGTTCGTTGTCTATACGTACTTGGACTTCTCTCCGGAGACGAGCGCTGTAAGATTGTCAGCATGTGTATTATGCATTTCTCAATATCCATCATTGCGACCCCTCGTCCCGCACCGGGTGCAAGACTCTCGGCGCCAGAACAGGTACAGTCGCAAGGTACAGGAGATATTGACCGAGGATGGCTGTACTCACACATGATGGCGGCTTGTCGTGCGTCGTCGATGTGGTGTTGGCGATGCTCTTGAGGGTGCGAAACGAATTTTGAGATTGTAAGCGTGTGGGCCAAGATGCTGTGTGTAGTCCGAGCGCACACGCTAACCTCTTCAGGTCAGGGCCCTACCCATCCCAACACCTCCAAATCTCGAGTGTCTTCTAAGAGTAGTCTTCCTGTGCTGCTTCCCGGTGATGTGATAATCTGCTATTGCATCATCATTATCGTCATCTTTCTCTCTATCTATTCTACCGTGATCTTCACCGCTCTTGTCTCACCGTCCGTTTGTTCAATTACCCCTCACCAAGGATCGCAGGCTGTGCACACTGCAAGCACTACGTAGCGCTCACCAATGTGCTTCTCAGCAACGAAAGCTTGCAAAGGCATGACATAGTTCGCATAGACATCCCGAGCCATACCCGAAAGCGTTGCCTGAACTGCCAGGCTGACACGTTCAGCTGTACGGCACAAGTCGCGCGACAAGCGGCTACCATGTCACAGAACGGTTTGCGAACACCCTAAACATGTCGATACGCATTTTGAGGCTTTCATAGCCCCTGTATTTAGGTCATACGGATTGATTTCATACTTGCGTTGCATGGTCTTATGAGGTCCGCGCCAAGCTTGATGCGGTGGTGCAGCCAAATCACTACCTTTGTACTTTCTCTATACCACATCTCGTCAATAAACCAAGGCGGTATCGGAGCCGTACAAACTCTTACGTTTTCAATGACGTTTCTAGGAAACTCTACCTATTATTCTTCATCTATGAGGGTGTGACCGCTATGTCACGATGCCGCGATTTAGCCCCCAGCCCATAAGCCTCCACAGGTTCCTGGGGCGAAGCTCACTGCGCCACACTTTGGCCGCTCAACAACTTCCCGCGTGTCTATACTCAATTATGCAGGTGCCTGGAAGCAGCCGTGAAATATTGATTGGACCGGCTATATTTCAGCCTCATCTTTCCAGGCATTTTAAGAAATTTGTGATGCCCATTGTACATGACGGATATTCAACAACCTCAACGCAACCCAACTCCAAATTCTTCAACATTGACCAAACGATACCTAGGAACACATATATCCTACAAAGCTACTATCACCTACCGGGATCCTACAATTCACTTGAGAATTACGCTTAATTCCATGCATCCAGCGAAGTACGCTCCAGGTCGTTACAGTCGTGGAAGCGCACTCAGTGCTTAGCCAGGGCCAGCACCTGGACTCAATTTCTCCAGGATGGCTTCCCAGACTCCCAGCATTACAACTCGACTTAGCAATGGCCATGGAACTTCTACTGCTACAAACCCTGCTATCGAGCTTGCCAGACACGATACAACTTCGTCTATTGGAAGCGCAGTTCAGTTGCCTCCAGGTTATTGGGCAATGAACCTCAGTGGAAACTGCCCCAGCTGCCATCACCACCACAGATCTCTGCTTATGCGCGTCCGCGTGTCGAGAGGCTTTACTCATTTCGGCGATGTTCACTGCGAGAAGTGTCGGAGGCTGTGGTTGGCCTTCGGACAAGTCAACACCACTCGCCTTTCCCTCTTGTCTACTATGAGTATAGAGCCACCGCCTCTGGAGTCCGAGTTCCGCGCTGCCCTGATTCATATTATAAGGGCTGCCACTCCTATCGCCGCGTTGTCGTCTACTCTTACAGCGATCCCAGAGGCGGGCTCGTCTGTTCCATCATCTGAGACATCTGTCCGCTCACCAACTCATGTTGGTATTCAGAGGCCCTCGGTAGTTACTAGCAATGAACCTGGATCAATATCTGCGGGTCTCGCCAACAGTATATCTGGATTGCGCAATACCAAGGAACACAGACGCACACATATGACCAAGCGTTTTGGCGACAAGGGTTCCCAATTTATCCACTACATCAAACAAAGGATTGTTTCGAAGCTCCCCAGCCATGGAATATGGTTTGGTACAAAGAAGAAGTCCGCGCCAGAGCAACGCCAGCAAGCTCACGAGCTTTGGACCCCTAACGTCCCACTTCCTTCATTTACCTCACTACCCCTTGACGATATTACGAGCTCTTCTGTAACACTCGAAGCTGGAATGACCGCCAACCCACCTGATGTTTGCGCTGGATCAAGTACCGCTGCCGATGCGCTGGCTTCTCTCAAAGCCCTTGACCCACAAGTTTTACAGCCCTTGCCTGCTCATCAGCAATTTACATGGGGCCGTAAACAATTTACGGAGTTCAAAGCGCTTCCCACATCTCCAACAAACCGGCCTGTAATGGTCGATAGCGAGACTCAAATTAGTACCGCAGAGAGCTTGCAACTGACCCCTGGTCCATACTCTCGACGTCATTCCATTTTGGCCTACATGGGTAGTTGGTTGAGCAGCAATGAGTACTTGGATTCGAATCGTGGGAGCGACGTTACACTCAATGGACGTCCCCTTAGTGTAAGCGAAACGCGGCTTTCGGAGGCTGATACTATTGTTGAAACCCTGCGTGGATCCCGAGAGCGTCGCCCTCATTCCCTCAACTTTGCTATCCAAGCCAATTGGAACAGAGTGGAGGCTCGCAGTTCAATCGACTCGACCGCAACCGGAGGTGCTGTCAGGAGTATGACCATGGGGCGGGGACGTGCTGATGATCGTTTATCGCGGACATCGGTGAACCAAACATCATCAGTCTATGGTACAGAGCCGGCAACTCCCCGAACCCAGGTTCGGTTTGAAGACGAAAACGAGCCTGCTGATGACCAGGACAATCCAAACTCACCACCCGAGTCACCACGAACTCCGTCTACAGCTGTTTAGAGATCTGAATAGAATTACGACAGTCCTTGCAACTTTCTATCGTAATATAGTATAGTAGTCGTCTCTACGCTATTCTTCATCAGTTCTGTGTTCTCTACGAAATCACTTATCAGTCTCTACTGTCATTACGCACGTTTCTTTCTCGGTTGTGGTCCAACCAATACGATGTTCGATTGTTTTCTACTATCGCTCGTTACTTTGAGTCCAGTGACGGTCCGGGATGCACTCTTTTTCCAGTAGCTACACCTTACACCTTACGGTGTCACTGATGATGCACGATGATGATGGAGGTTTTTGAGGTTTTAGTAGGTGTCCGCTCAATTTTGGGATCTTCGAAATGCAAGCAAATACAAATTCCTGTCTATACGCTCTACGGTTTCTCTATACTCACTCCGGTCTTTATGCATACATCAGTCTTCTTCATTTCACGGATATGATCATTCCCAACCCTGTTTCACCACGGCCCCATGACTTTCATGAGGATGCAAACTGCTAGGGCGACTGCGGGAAGCCAAAAGAACCTGGAATATTTCGCCTATGAACTAGGTAGAATCACTACTACCCACAGCGCGCCGGCAAGATCTACTGTTATTCAGAAGGCTCTGTTGGATATCAGTCTGCCGTACCCAGCGCCCACAGAACTATAACCGCCCACTCTCAACTCCACCCCGGCCAACCGATATCCACTCCGAAAAACCTCAAAAGAGCATGCATCGACGCGCAGACCCTGCATCCCAAGCCTTTCTTGCCTCAGTTCCCTAGAGTGCAACATCTGTGGTGACCCCTTCAACTTCTCGAACATATCGCCGTTCAGATCCAAGGTTGTCGCCACGTCTTCGACCAAGTATGCCTGCGTAAATGGGTTGAATCCAATAACCACATGCATGACAAATGCCCAACATGCTGCGGCCCATTGTAAGATCGGAACACCATCGTTCAGCAGGCCCAGTCTGAAGCTGCATCGATCGAACCGACTCGAGTTGGACACCTAGCAAAGCGTATGAGTCGGTTACTATCTATGCCACAGGCACTTCAAGCTCAAGCCCTTAGTCAGAGCGGACTTGCTCTGGGCCTAGCACGGGTAGGTATAGCAGTTTCCCAAGCTCGTTCACATATAGCAGAAGAAGCCAGGTCTCTACATCCCAGTGCCCCTTGCAACCGCCTCCAGCGTAACACTGCGAGACAGGGCCCCCCTACTAATAACCGTGGTATATCCCCCCAAGTTTTCGTACGCCAGACCATGTTCTTCTACGTAAACCGATAGAGCTGCCTAGGTCTCGGAACCCGGCTCCTAACGGGCAGGGTCGAGACTGCAAATTCCATGTGACGTATCCTCCTAGATACCAGATCATCCGTGAGATTGCAGCAAGCAGAATGTTTTCGTGAGGCGGCACTGAATGCTCTGTACCGTGCTCCTCAGTCCTATGATACACGTTAGCCTGGGTATGAATTTTGAGCGGATCGGGTGGCGAGTTTGTGCGGGTTCGGCAGTTGGAGGGAATTGAAGCGATAGGGCATGACGAGGCATGAGTAGTAAACAGACGGCAATGGACCCACTTCTTTGCGGTTAATGTTAACATTGTAGAGGTTCATGTTACATAGCGTGGCGAAGATGAGAATCATAGAGACAATGGCTCTAACATCTCTTGCGTACCTCAAGTAGGGCGAAAATTGACAAAATTGAATAAATACTCTGCAATTATTACAAACAAGGTATCAAACATGCAAAATCCAAACACTCCCCCACCCCTCAACCTCGTTGTGACTCTACCAATCGTCAATCATATCATTAAACTCTTCACTCTCAACGTCCATAACCTTCCTTGCAGCCTCGCTTCCACTTACAGGTAGCATCTCTAAACCGCCTTCCTCGTCATCATCTCCTTCCTTCCGTTTGAACTGCTCCGGCACCTCCTCCGGGTCCAACAAGCCGACTTGGAATAGCACACTAGCCTGATCCCAATAGACTCTCTCACTCCATACCTTCCCTGCTCTGAACCCCACGATGCTCACCACTACAATCTCGACTTTCTGGTTTGTTGGGGGCACGCCCGGGAGGATCCAGGGCATCTGGCATGTGTGCTTGAAGTTGATATAGAGCTCGTCTACTATGCGATCGGCACCGGTGGTGCGTGAGATGAGGCGCATGTGAAGTGACGGCGGTGAGGTTTTGAGAAAGTAATCGCGGTAGAAGCGTTTCAGGTCCGGGAGGCCCGACGCACCTGTCATGGTGGGAGTGAAGTTTATGAAGGGTGTAGGTTCTTTGGTGTAGGTATCGAGCAGTTTATCGACGGATTTGCCGCGGTATTTTTCTGTTCGGCGTTAGTCACTAAGAAGGATGAGATTTAGCATGACAACATACGCTCTTCATTCTCCTCCCATACTCTTTCCAAATCAACTTCAGCACTGAAGCCTTTCCTGACTGTGCTCAAACTCCTGCTCCAAGCCAGCGCATCGGCGACTGCATCATATTCATCCAAGTCGTGCTCGGCAAATCCCGCTTCAACACCCTCATATGTGAAACATGGATATAGAATTTTATCTTGCAGACCTCCTGCGCCGATACCCGGTGTAACCCGCTTCTGTACCGTTTTCCGTTTGCCTTGTATGCCGAGGACTTCTGGTCGGCGCACCACACCAACGGTAGACTCGCTTCCAGGCAAGCCTTCGGGAAGATGTACGAGTACGCGAAAGGAGGAAGTAAAGCGATGTCGGGTGTCAGGAATAGAGGTTGGGTAGTAAGCGATTAGAGAGCAGAGTTTGGAGGTTGCGGTCTTGGGCTCGGAGAAGACATCGAGGCATACAGCTGCTGCATCACCGAAAGCTACAAGACGATAGTCAGCACATATCGCCTGAGATTTGGCGGATAGTATGTACATATGCACAATGCGCCAAGGTGCGAAAGGATTATATACCTACGATCGCGTACCGCTCTCCAATGCCCATGCCGTCGCCCAATTTATAGAGCGTCTGTACGTACTGCTTTCCGCCTTTGCCCATGGGAATATACTCCACAATGAAGCCTTCGTCCCGCCATGCCTTCATAGTCTCGATGTCGAACTCCTGGTCTTCAGACGTGATGTACAGCATGGGCGTGCTGCTGCGGAACGACAGCCAGCCATTGCGGTCGGCAAGAAATTGTTGCGCCATATCGTCAATGTCTTTGTCGTTGTGTGCGAGTGCAGTCGTGACTGGCGCCGTGATGTGTGCGTACGCAACTCTTAGGAGGCTCCACTATTGGCAATTGTGGCTTTCCCGAATTTGTTTTGGTGTCGTCCGATGACCTCTGGGATGTTACTGGGGAAGCTTCCCGATGCGGGATGGGTGTTGAGAAGAGTGCGGATACGCCGAGGCATAATGGTTACAGATATATGCAATATAGCGGCGCATCGTCGGTGTGGGCTCACCAAGAATCCTGTTGGATGGTGGTTACATCAGGGGTTCCAGTAGAATTGGGGCGGAATTCTCCATCGCCGATGACGTAGCGAAAGGATGTCCCCATTGGGTTTAGACTCAATGCAAAGTACCCTCAACACCACGCATGCATACATCTACAATTTTCTGCATCCAGTCTTAGTTTAAACAGATATTCACTTTCCGACCGTATCATTAAGGAAAGCCCCGCTCTGCAATTGCGCAAATCGTGCAAAGGTCTGATATCACCTGGGTATTCTCGAACGAATATAGAACTCCGAGACCAGCTTGGCCCCTTTCTTCATCAGCACAAAACACAGTATCTCTAAGTACCACGTTCTAGAATTTCCCCGCCATAGCCACGCATGGCAGTGCATAAGAATGGTTTTAGTTGTATAGTTGATACTGGAAGAAAATGTATTAATGGCCTCCTACACGGATTTATTTATGCCGTTGTGTTGAAGTGCTGGGGTCCATGACACATCAACCAAGCGTTATCCACGAGCTCTACCCGGCGCACGAAAGCTTCATAGAACTCGAGGTTCCTCCTCATGATTTTTACTATCTACCCCCAGTATCAGCATAGCCTCTTTACAGGATATGAGGTACTCACTCGCTTGCACTGATTCCGCAACAGGACTTCTTGAATCTCTCGATTCTCAATCTTCTTCATGTCAAGCCACTCCTGAGGCGTTCCCATGAAGTAGTAGTTCAGCTGTTCTGAAAAGACATCCCCACTTTTATCTTCGAGTAAACTGAAGAAGTTATAGCCCAAGACTTTGATCTTGACCTTGGTGGCGCAAAGGGCGAGGAAAACTGGTTTGATGGTCTCGAGAACACGGAAGAGCGCTCCGCTGTACTGTATGCTTGAGTTCAAATAGATCTCGATACATATGCCATCATGGTCTTTCAGCAGCAGTAGGCTTTGCATGCACTCCTTTAGGACTTTATAGTCGATTGCCCAGCCAGTGTATTCTTCCTCGATCTTGATAGTAAGACGACGGATAGTTTTTGCGACTGGACAGGGCATTTCTCCAACATTTTCGCGCTCAAGGTGAGCGCGCGCACAGCGATAGTCGATCTCAGCGCCTATCAATGCCCGGAAGTACAATACTGCGGCTTCTGATGCAAATTCGATACCCACCAAGGTGGCATTGGCAAATCGTGGCACAGAAATTTCTGGCGTCTCCATGCTAGCTCGGACTAGGCTCTTCTTGCCGGAGAAGGACGAGAGACTCTCATCCATGTCGCGAATACGCTTGGGGGTCCAAAGATAACCGTAACTGCGAAACGCTCATCAACCGTTTGCAACATACAAAAGAGACTTGGTGCTGGTATACATTTGATCTCGAAGTTCCCGCGGTGGAAGGCATTTGATAATTATCGCCGACAAGGATGCAAGCTGAATGTCCGCACACACTGCAGCGACATTGTTGATTTCACTAAAAACACTTGGTTATTTCTTTGTGAAACTTGAATCACGGGAAAATACCTATCATTTTCTTCCAACGCTTTCGACAGACAAAACAACTCTGTGTCGTTTTTCACGACAAGGTCTCGGCCTCGCTCAGTAGACAAGGGGTCGATATATCGGAAATAATCCTTGTCCTCGTCGTCGCTATTACTATTCATGTCCTCGTCGCTATTGACATCACTCGAGGTATCGCGCCGTAGGCCATACGAAACTCCGCCCCGGTTCTGGTAAAATTTGCTGCCAGAATGGCCGTTGTGATAATCATGTTCCCCAAATAGCCTTTTCTTGCCTTCGTAAATACTGTGAAACTTATGAGCTGCGTTATGAACAAGAAGCGATTTGGACATACTCCATTTTGAGCTTCCGATGCTCGTCCATGAGTCTAAAGCAAATCATCAGCATGTTGCGACCGAATACATCACTTTCTTCATACGTTCTTCCCATCTCGTATAGGTAAAGCAGCTGACCACGCTTAGCTGCATTGAGGCCCCAGAATCGGCAGTCAGTTCTTAGTTCGACTGTACTTCAGAAAAGTCAGCGAGGTGTGAAGCTTATACGCATGATCCATTCTTACCTGCGCGGTTGCTTAGTCATTGTGCGTTCAGAGTCTGACGGCTGCAAGGCCGTTGTTTGCTCCATCACACACGAACGTCAACTGTGATGAAGAGAGATGTAAACCTAAGACAAATAAACAGAGGGGAAGACACGCTAACATATGCTGTGTGGGGCTAGGCACCAGGACGACATGATTGGCCTACGCGAAATGCGGGGTGAGCACGTGATCACGTGATGGTCATTCTGCCTTAGGATATCTGCAACTTCGAAAGATTCCATTTAAGCTAATATGTACAGATTCTCGCGTTTCAGATTTCTACTGTGCAATTATAGGGGATACGCGCCCGGGGTTACTGTCGTTGCGCTATAAGTTACGCATATCCACGTAATTCATGATTCTCTTTCACGACGTGTGATTCGATGCCCGTCATATCCAAGTCTTTAACTTTTCTAGAAGCAGGCATGATGGAGGTGTGGTAAACCAGAATCTTGTCAGGGTATTGGAAAAACACCTCTGATGGAATTAAACAGAGGATGCACACTTCCATGTGCGTTTCAAGGACCGCTTAGACAGCACAAGATCGAGACATTACTTACACATGCTAGAGTGTAAAGATGCGACGAAAACAAGCTTCTGACATCCTACTAATCTCACTGACACGAGTCCGAAGCCGTAAGCACGTCGCTGTGCTTACTCCCCACCATTCCCTTGCCGAATACAACCAAAAAGAAAGTCATAAAATGCAGCATCAATCGCGTCCACTATGCCTCAGCCACCGCAACAACATGAACGCGTCAAACGTTTCGGTTGCCCATGCCTCATCATCCCACGTTTCACGCCAAGCCTCAGATGACAATGTAGCGCCAATTTCCTCTCTCTCACACCACGCACAAACACTTGCCAGATTCTACTCAAACCAGCCAATTTCCGAAAAGAATGCTTCTCACATCCCTACACTTACCACTTCGTTTCGCGGGTGCACCAGTATCTGTTTCGCGTCTTCCTCTAGGTCCCTATGGCTCTGCGTGACTCAAGCGCCACACCCTAGCCCATCACCAACAACAATGGCAGACTCGGAACCACCCACTCCTTCTGCTATCAGTCTCAGGTACAGTGTCAAGTTAAGCTTTTCTTTGACCGGAATCCAAGCCTCTTTTTCTTAGCTCTGCAGCGGGTGCGCCATTTCTTGGGCGACACATGGCGGCATGTGGATGAGGATGCACCGCCTCACACGATAACACCGTACATGAGTGTTGGGGGATGGATGGATGGGCGGCTACACAATGCGGCTGCGCGCCCAACCGCTGCGAAAATGGCTCTGAGTACCATGCGAGCCGCGACGTGAACTGTCATGGTTGGTTTGGACGGAGGCAATAGCGTTGGCGCACAAACTGTCTAGACATAGACGAGACGAAATGTTTCGAGGCAGAGAAAGATCTAACCTTGGGCTCACTGTTAGGAGTCAAAGGAACGTTTGCTTTGGTTTGACGTGGACTAGTTGCGATTAACGAGGTGAGAAAGTTTTCCCTAATTGTAATATACGTACACATACAATTGTAATCCCCCCTCTCCATTTTTTCTTCTTTAATCCAGGCTGCCCGTGATTCTTAGTTATTTACAATTTACCCTAATCATCACACATAATGCGCTGCTGCTTTTCAACACTCCTCGCCCTAGTGGCCTCCCTCGCTGCCTCAGCGCCAACTGGCAACCCAGACTTCTCGCTCGACAATGTCTATTTCCCGCTTTCAAATGGTTTCCCACACCCAAACCAAGAGGCCATACTCCAGATACAAAACGAAGGCCACGGTACATTACCCAACGGCCCGCCACCACCTACAATCAGCCCCGACGGCGTTATAAACCTCAAACTCATCGCACTCAATGAACTCTTCGAGGTAGCCTTCTTCAGCGAGCTCGTCTTCAACTTGACAAACAAGGTCGACGGCTATTACCTCGAAGCCGAACATGACTACATTCTCGAATCGCTAAAAGCCATTGTCGCGCAGGAGGAGATGCACGTGCTGAACGCGAATGAGGCATTAAAACACTTCAACCAAGTCGCCATCGAGGGCTGCAAGTACAACTTCCCTGTCACCGATTTCGCCGGCGCAATCAATCTCGCATCGACGTTTACTTCGATTGTCCTGGGTACGCTGCAAGATGTGGAGCAGCTCTTTGCTCGCTCGCAGGACGTCGATCTCGTACGAGCCGTGGCTTCGGTGATAGGGAATGAGGGTAGCCAGGAAGGATTCTTTCGCGTCATGCAAAGGAAAACGCCGTCTGCACAACCCTTTATTACGACAGCAACGCGGGATTTTGCGTTTACGGCTATTCAGGACTTTGTTGTAGAGGGAAGCTGCCCGAATATCGATGCGATTCCACTCAAACGATTCAAGCCGCTGGCTGTCGAGACAAAGGATATCAAGCCCCGAACGCAGAAGCTCAACTTCTCCTTCTCCATGGAACATGCGGGGATGTTTGATGTTGGTCAGCTCAAGCTCGTGCTGATCAATGCGCAGAACATGCCGGTCGTCCGTGACTTGGAGAATGTGAAGATGGTGGAAGATAGGGTCATGTTCGAGGCCGAATTTCCGTTTGACGAGTTCGTCATGGATGGGCTGACAATTGCGGCGGTTACCAGGGGAAAAGATACGTTTGCGAATGCGGATGAGGTCGCACAGGAGACGGTGTTTGGCCCGGGAATCATCGAGGTGGACTGAGTATGATGGGTGGTTTTGTTTACGCATAGCGAAGGCGTTGGTAATTGGCTTCTCCAATCTTTGAATATCGTTCCGGGAACGATTACGAAGTAATGTAACATATCGTGTAGCTTCACCGAAGCTTAATTCTGGCCTGCGCCCTAGTGCTCTGTCTTTCTCTCACTCTGCCGATGCATCGTGTCTTGTCATACCCAATAGCAATCTTCAATACGGTCCTAGAGTTGTCTTGTAGGAATCGCTATAGAAGTCTTTAAATCCAAAGTCTGCCTGAAGCTCTGCAAGAACTCTCGTAGTGTATTGGGCATGTTGGGCTCACACCACATATCTATGATCGTCATGATGTATTTCTCGTCCGGTTCACGGTTACGGTTCATGTAGAGTAGTGCATTACCCAGCGGCATGGCCATGGCCATGACACCAGTTATTCCGTACTGCTCTTGCAGGAAATAGTCTACTGACTTTATTATCATCCTAGCG
>Ga0265797_10006272_pt1 | contig 16903 bp, 17 predicted proteins | sample P2T30metagenome_FD_192433 | JGI IMG/M metagenome (GOLD analysis project Ga0265797, IMG submission 192433) | Plant litter microbial communities from East Loma Ridge, Irvine, California - P2 T30 | ecosystem: Environmental > Terrestrial > Plant litter > Unclassified | place: USA: California...
CGACGGTTCTGGTCTACGACGCGACATGGTGTACAACTGGGACGACAAGGAGGCTGAGTGCTATCGGCTGTATGTCGAAGAGAAGCGCAATCTGGACGAGGTGATTGCGTACTGGGAGGCTCGAGGGTTCACACCGAGGTAAGTCGCTTGCGCGACTGCACGTATGGGAAGCCGTATATTTCCTGCGTCCTGCTGAAGCTTCTCTCACTTACTTTGAACCGGCTTCACTTTCTAGCGAACGATGTCGCTGACTATGTTGGTACAGCAAGCGGGCTTTTCAGACGCAGTTCAAGGTGAGCACGTTCATCAAAGCAAAACACAAACAAGCTTGCTAACATCGCACAGCGATGGGACTTCCCAGGCAAGCAGAACCCGGCGCACAAGAATCCCGCCCTCGTCGCACGACTCCATGAGCTATGGGAGCTCAACTACAGCCAGAAGGACATGGTGGACACACTGCAGAATGAAGGCTATCCTATCAACGACCGCGAGTTGATCAGACTGCGACTGAGACTGAAGCTGCTGCTCAGGGAAAGCGCTCCCAGACCAAAGAGGAAGCGCACAGCAAGTGGAGGAGTGCAGAAGAAGGCAAAGAAGAAGCGACCAAAGTCGATAGCAGGAAATGGGCTCATCAACCAGCTCGGCAACGCTATCCTGGGGGAAGAGTCTTCGAGTGAAGAGAGCGAAGACGAAGAAGAAGGTGTACAGGAACAGGCTGGCGGTGTCATAGTACCCAGCGCACAAGAGGACGCATCTCAGCCTGGTGATGACACTGATGCAGACCCGCTGGACCCCGAAGAAGCGCTTCGCAAGCAGCTGCGGCAAGAACAACTACGCAGCGAGAGCGACGAGAAGTGGCGCACACGAAAGCGACGACGCCGGACACGAGGATGGGCCGGTCTTCCAGCAGACGCGCCTGGCGAGCCTCCACGATTCCCTTCAGAGACGACAATCGACGAGGCAAAGGCATACTTGGGCCTTGACAACGACATGTACCGCCATGTTCGCGAGCGCTTCCTGCAGATATGCAAGGAGCACGATGTCGTCAAGAAGACCGTTGCTGGCCCCGAGAAATGGGCGGATCTTGTACGGCAGCTTATCAACGAGAGCGACCATCTCTCCAGCGTCTTCCAACAGGAGCCGGATGTCCTCACCAACATCGACGCCCTATTCCGTCCTAAGGGTCAGCGCGCCCTATCCATCGATGTCATATGCATGGACGTCACCAAACGCCTTCGCACCATGGAGTCGCGCATGACCCTTGCAGACGCAAAGAACCTCCTCGGCCTCAACCCCGAACACACACGTCTCGTCCGAGCCGCCTTCGCCGCGAAACTCAAGGCCGATCACTTCACGAACAAGCACGAGGCGGGCGAACAACATTGGACAGAATTGAAGACTGCGTGGGTCAACGAGTCTGAGCGCCTCGTGGCAGCGTTGGCGCAGGGAGATGCGGACCCAGTATACCAGCGCAAGCTGCGTGCGGTCGAGGTCCTGGCACGAGATGTCATGAAGCGTCAACAGCAGGAAAAGACGATAAAAGACCCATCGAAGAAGAAACAGGTCCATCAAGGCCCCGGGCCTGGTCCAGCACCGCCTGTTGTCACGACTCCAAACACACGCCCGGGTGTCTCCATGTCGCGCAACAGTCACACTACGCGCAAGCCCGATGCGCCAAAGACTCCGCAGATGATTATGACGACGAGCTATGATAATATGACGGCACTGGCTTCAGCTGCAGATCTTCAAATCGATCCGAGTCTACTTCTGGCTGCGAGCGACGCAGCCATCCTACCAGCATCGACATATCAACCCGGCCAGCACTACCAATACCACGAGAGCCATGCACCATCCTACCGTCCTGCGCAACCCACCTCCTACACCTCAACATACTACGCACCACAGCCCTCCTCCTCGTCATCATCCTCTCCGTTACCTATCTACTTCCGTCTTCATCCCCACTCCAGCACCACTTTCCCCTCCAAAACAGTCTGGCTCTCGATTCTCCAGCGCCCTTCTATCCACGAGATCAGACATTTGGCAGCAAGGGAACATCCTGGGTGCTCGGTGCTTAGGCTAGAGGGGCTGATTACGTATCGAGGAGAGCATGGCGATAAGGAGGTTACTGTTGAGGTTGGAGATGATGAGGAGCTTGGTGCTTACTTGGGGCACTTGAAAGGCGGTGGAGCACAGGGTAAAGCGACGTTTGTGGTCTTGCTTGGTGGGATCGGGGAAGGCGCGGGGGAGGGAGGGTATGTGTAGGTTTGGAGGTTTGGAGGTTTTGAGGGTCGTGGACTGAGTATGCGACTACGTCTTGAGCATGGCTGACCATGGCCATAACAAGTGTGGAAGATTATCACATGGCGTACGGAGGGGTCGAGGGGAGGGCTGTCATACTGCGAAACCTTTCACATAAATTAGTTGATCACTATGCCTTCTCCACTGCGCACAACTGTGTCTTCAACGTTCTTCATCAAACTTCCTAACGTAGCTCTCACTGTCAAAACCTATTTCGTGACGTACTTATTTCCACAACTTTCGTATCTCGCACCACATTTCCCCGCACACCGAGCCTCCACCCATCTCCACTAACAGCCTCAACATCACCATCAAAAGTCCGTTCTCACTCCTCTCAGACATAATTCAGCACATCAAAAATGCCACCCCAGAAAATCTTCGACACACACATCCACCTCTGGCCCTCCACAGCCCTAACACCCACTAACCATGCGTGGATGACACCCGGCCACGCACTCGCCAAGCGCCACGGCATATCCGATTACCTAGCCATCACAACACCGCAGCCCACTGGATTCATCTACGTCGAGACGGACCGGTACTTACCTAGTTCCACGCCACAAGACTCCGGGACCGCTGAAGTCGAGGACGTGTTAAGAGAATGGGCGAAAGAGCCGTTGGATGAATTGCGATTCCTACGACGGATCGTCGAAGGCGAAAGTGAAGAAGGAGACGGCATGCGCAACGGAGAAGGAAAGTTGCTAAATGGTTGCGTCATCTGGGCGCCGTTTCACCTCTCCCCATCTACATTCCAAAAGTACTTGCATATAGCAGAATCAACCGCTGGCCCGAAGTTATGGCAGAAAGTAGTCGGTTTCCGGTACTTGTTGCAAGGCAAGACGGCGCGTCAAATCAGGGAGTTGGTGCAGAGCGATGCGTGGCTCGACAATATAGCGAGTTTGGGTAAGAAGTGGAGTTTCGATGTGGGCGTTGATGTTAACCGTGATGGGGACGAGGGGTTGGAAGTTGTTGGTGGTATGGTGGAGAGTGTGAGGAACAGAGAAGGGGGAGGGGATGTGAGGTTTGTGTTGAGTGAGTTACTCCGGATGGGTGGGGATGAAAAGCAGATTCAGTGTGTGTGTGTATACACTGATGTGTGAATTTACAGATCATTTATGCAAGCCAAACCTCTCGCAAGCCGTACCACCGCGATGGAAAGACGCGCTCGAACGTCTCGGTCACGACTCAAATGTATACATGAAATTATCCGGCGCATTCAACGAGTTCGACATCACGCCTGAGAATCTCGAAGATATCACTTCTCAAGTAAGTCAGTCCCAGGCGTCTTAAAGCGTTGTCCTCAATGCTAAATTGTTGACAGCTCCGACCTTTTCTCGACACAGTCTTCGCGAATTTTCCGGACCGCGTTATGTTTGGGTCGGACTGGCCGGTGTGTAATGTCGGTGGGCCGAAGGGCGAGAAGGGCAACTGGGGGTTTTGGGTGCGGGTTGTGGGGAGGGTATTGGAGGAGAGGGGGGTGGGTGGGGATGGTGAAGAGGGGGTTTGGTCGAGGGCTGGGGAGAGGGCGTATGGTCTGGGAAGTCACCAAGTTCACGGTCGAGACGCTTAAAAAGGGGACTTCCAGTAGCCTGCCTAGTTTTAATTGGTTCGCACTGAAGTCCCCGGTAGTATGGGCGTATATCAGGGTGAAAGATGTGCACTTCGGCACTCATGACTGCGTTTTTGTCTGCCCTATCAAAGCTTACTGATAAGAATTGCCAATATGTACTGGATGTCACTGGGCACGCAAGGAGCCTGTCGTATATATATGACGTGCGGAGCTTGGGCATCGTGGGCAGGGAGATGAGGCGAGGCATATACTTTGAGATGAAATGGATGAGATACTTTGAGATGAGATAGAGAAAATCCTTCCCACGGACTGCTTTGATAGAAGTGTAGGGAGATCAGTGAAGATGCACATAGCTATGGAGCATTATGAAGATGCTTATGATCATCGAGCATGTAGAGAGTCTGATATTTCAACAGTAGTGAAGCATGACAAAACGTTGGCATCTTTTTCAAATGTATCAAGCGCAAGGCGCGTTGATTGTGGCATGCTTACATGTTTAGTGTTAAGTTTTTATGTGCGATCAAGATGTCGAAGACTACCCAGGCGGTATCTGCAATGTGGTACTTCCACAAGTACGATGTACATACTTCCAAGTACCTCACCGACATACATGCCTTTCTGAAGAAAGAGATCGCCTGTCCATCTTTCAATGTACATCTCCTGCATCGTACACGTGGTGAACTCTATTGCTCTGACGTATCTGCCTCGTTCGAAGCATCCCAATTAAATGCGCGGCAATGTCTACTACAACAGATATCATCGTGTGGTAACACACTCTTTTATCCGAAACTATCAACACATCCTGCCTCAGCTGATTCCGCGAATATAACGTGGAAAGAAGTCTGGAGTATATCACACTATACTCACGATGCAGTATGTCGTACTTGTGTGACCTGCCAACCAGACAGTCGGCTTTAAACGTCAGATAGTGAAACACGGAAATAGTTGCCGAACGTGCATGATCAGCACGAGCTCAACGTATGCCGTGCATGTTTCACTGCATATCGAGAAGGAAAAAGAGTGAACGTCGGAAAATAGCGCCGACACAGCTCACCGGTAGACTTTCCTGTAGTGGGTCTGTTGGACTCAAAAATGGGCAAGCTGAGGACTGGGTATAATAGAGTCTGATATCAGTAGCCAGGATCTGGCCTTTGCTGCCAAGTTAACACACTCGAGCATACTGCATACCTATTGCGTAGACATCAGCCACTCCCGTCATGATGTCCTTGAAAAAGGGCCTTCTCAAAGCTTGGTAGTCACGTCTTCAACTTGATCTTCCCTACACATAAGCATCTAGATCGTCTTCAGACTTGGCGGCGTGCGTAATTCTTACCTGATAATCGCATGCTCGTCATCGTATCGTGGAGGCATGTAAGACACGATCCTGCGCCAATATATGACTTGCAGTATCGCTTTTTGTCGCGTATTCCTTTGAGACTCGTCCGGATCGCAAAGCCTTGGAGAGCAAATGACCATAACGCCACCAGACCCCCTCTTGATATCTGTGGGTGTAGAAGATGGTGAGATGTCAACCCACATCCATCTTTGCACCCAGGCCATCCTGTTCAATTCGATTGCTAGCCTGCAATTTTCGCTTAGTTGCGACCCCTCATTCACAGTCCGCGAGTCAGCTCATCCTGCCATTGCCGAGTCCTGCACGACATCTTGGTCCACCACAAGGATCAAATGGGCGTATGGTTTCCCTGTCACGTCAACCACCAGGTTTGTAAATCGACGCCATGATGCTTTGACAGGCCGTAACAGCTGTGGTCGCCAAGAAGACGAACCACGACCGGACTAGACTCTTGAAACTCGATAGAATGCGTGCTAGAGGTTTTGATCATGACGAGCGGGGGTGTGAGATCGCGAGATGGAGACAGCGCGCTAGGCTGGTTGCGAATCTGTTAGTTAATGTGTACAAAGGTAGCTAGTGCTGTGTGCTTGTGTGGGTGCAGAGAACTGTGGTTCGTCTTTGGCGTGCATGCGCGTGACATGGGTCTCTCCGAGTGCAAAAAAAGGTCGGTGTTGCTCGGCCACTCCCAGCCTCTTCTTTTATCCCGGCGAAGCGCATCATGCGACAGCTGTGCGTGGAGTCTATCGCGTCTTAGTAGAAGACATCGCCATCGGTAATGGTCACTTACCAAAGTTTAGTCGGCAAAGATACTCCATCATGACAGGAGACAAAAATTCTTGTTAGCGAAACTGGGTCCTGTCGCCGTGTTCTGACTGATAGAGCCGCATTCCCAACGAAGTTGTTGGTCGATCATCTGGAAAATGACTCAATAGCCTTCCAATCCTAGATCAAACTGGAGACCGGCACGGCTCGACACGGCGCTACCATCAAGGTTTGAAAGAAGGACTTTGTAGTTGAGATCTCCCATCTTCCCTTCACAGATCTTAGTTGACGACGGCAGTACCATGACTCTCGTGTGCGAAGTGCTAACAAGATTTTCAGCGCAGCTAAGTGGTGGGGTTGAAGATACCGCGAACAGGTGCTAGCTTGCAACGATATGGTTTGGCAACTTGGCCGGTACACATCTCTTAGGCGCTTTGGTTAGAGCTGCAGATCTTTGAAATTATGGGCTTTGCGTGTTAGCAAAGGTCATTCATGCGCGTTATATGCACTTGTAAATGTCTGGTTGCCGCGTGTTTGTGAAGGCTCCGAAGCCGAGACTTATGGTGAAATTCCAAGACACAAGCAACAGCGCATGACTACACGTGGTAGGTACCACGATATGCACGCTCGGGGGCCGCGAGATTCACATGTGTTTTTTCCTGCAGAGAGAGAGACGTCCGCTCCACTTTTCAGCGGACAACGCAACGTCTGAGTTTAGTTGTAGATACTATCCCACTTTGCTGACGTAGGCGATAGGTTGGAAGCCGATAGATTGTTGCTTACAGTGTACACGGCCCGGTGAAGCAGTAAAGTTTGGGACGGTCTGATCGGTCAACGGCCGTTATTCACTCAATCTCGCTGTACCGGCAGCGCGTCTTACGCGTGAAGCGAGCTGTGCAGAGTTTTCAATCCTGATGTTCCAGCAGAGTGGTATCCATTCATGGCAGCTCTCGTCTGCTGTCAATATGAAAGAAGAAGGTACGTGTACATGTCCATAATGCGAGAGAGCTCCATGGAAACATGTATATTCGCCCATACCCATCGATGTCGGTGCAGTTACATCGAGGTACATGTCTGTTGAGATGGTGTGGAGCAGCCGGGTCATCAACGACGGTCTGGCCCCGGCATGTGGCGTACGCACCTGTTCGTTTCGAGCACACTTGATCGACCAGTCATCAATGCCTGCTGTGTGGTTTGTTCGCCATAATGGGGCACGCGAGTGTCGAACTGTGAGTCCGTGTCGAAATTGACTTGCGTCAAGATGCATCGGGGCCCCGGACCACAGAATGCGCTGCATGCAGAAAATTCGGCTTTGCTCGTGTTATCGAACTGATGGTCCTTGGGGGTGTACCTCTTGTCGGTACCTAGTTTCCCTCGCGAATTGTGCTTGCACGAAGGTGCTCGCAGGTAAGCAACTAGTTGTGATGAGGTGCGGAGATCGAGACTGGCGTCACGCCGCGTTCGGCGCCTGTCTTAGTGTGGCAGGCCTGTAAAGTACACAGACCTGCGGGACGGGATGACGGGCATAAGGTTTAACCACAGGGTCTCGTTTCCCTTACTCGCGTTACTCGCGAGAAAATCCGGGGTGCTGGTGCTGGCCATCAGGGACGAAAAAAAACTGTTGGCATGCAAAAAGGCTGGTGGTGATGACATTTTCGGCGGGCCTAAAATGTTGTTTAGACGCACTATGATGAAAGATAAAAGTCCGGCGATACAAGAGTGCATTGGAGGTCCGGCGCTGCCTGAGCCCCAACTAAGACCCGCAGGATGCAGGCCCGCTTGAATGGTCATGTTGGTGGGTGGAGGGTGGGCGTTACGGCCACTATCCATGCTGACCTCTCAGCGCCATCGGAATCTGTTTGAAAGCGCATGCACGCAATCATCGTTCTGGTTTGAGGTGAATTGTCCGCTCATCTTTGGTGGCGTTCATCCTTTTTTTCGCCAAAAGTATGGCCGAGGGTGGAGACTGTTCTTGAGGGGTTCTGTTCTCAAATGTGGAGACGAGAAGGTACAAGCACCTGCCATACTCGAATGGTTCGTCGGCTGTATACCCTGTCACATTCGTAGCGCCATTTTCGCAGTCGATAACGTGCCGCCTGTGTTGACTTCCTGATCCTTCACGCTCAGAACACAGCTCAAGTCCGGACATCTCGCCAAATGCGGCGAGATTACCAGGTACAATGCGCTTCATTTTGGAGCTTCCGTGTCACCCAAGATTGCTCCGTCAAGGAACATGAACTATCCCTGCGCCTGGCTACGCTCCTGGTCGGATACGGCCCAGAGCTTGATAAAGGATTAATAGGTGGGTGTTGCTGTTGTTGCGGGTGATGATTCACGTCTGTGCATCGCGAGACTACCGTAGTCTTAGGGTCCAGCAGAGACGGCATATTGATTAGAACACAGGCTGGTAGTCGTGGTGATTATTTCCTTAGATGAGATTTGATCGACTGCATTATCCTCTCGCCTGACCTCAAGCCGACAAGCGGCGTTCGCGCTTCCTTTTATAACACCAGTAAAACGCATGCAGCTTCCAACTTGCGAGGACCTTCCGTACAGCAGATTAATGCTTCAAATACAATGTTGAATGATCGCAGTCTTGCCCCGATATTGACCCTGAGCGCCTGAACACCGTGGACCCAGACCATCCCATTTTGGTACCTTGGAGTTACCTGACCCGGTGCTCCATGCTGAAATGAAAGTGTAGAAAAGAGACCAACTCTGAGTCCGCCATGGTGTGCGATGATGACGAACTCGAGTTGCGGAACCGTGAAGTGTCTAACATTACTACGGGAAAAGTGGCCTGTGCCGAAAAGCGCTGAAGGATGTTGTACTGAGATATCAAGCCAAAGTAGACGGTATACAGAAGCCTCTTTCGCGAAGGTTACGACCACCCGGGGGCGGCGTTAATGGAGGAGTAATCGTCGCCATCGGTGGGATCGGTAGCATTCTGATGTTGTCATCTGCATCTGCACCTTCGCGTGTGCCCCACGTGGTCTAACGCCAGAAATTAGCCACAGAGGATGGACGAAGCGTAGTTGATTATCAAAAACATACCTCTGTCACAGTCATACATCCGTAAAACTTGATCAGGTTGTGGAAATACCCGAAGAGGATAGACACGGGGATGAAGCGGATATCGCCAGGATTCCTCAACAAATGTGGAAGCAGCTTAATCGTCTTCGCAAACACAAAGTGCGCAAGAAATATCGCCCAGAATACCGGTACGGAACGCTGTCTTCCTTCACTACGAGCCTGGTCCATGCCGTCTGCTGCGTAATAACCGGACTCGGACAGCGCTAGGTAGAAGGACACGAAGAGAAGGACATCGAGCAGCAAAGCCCATTGCGTGACGGTGGTTTGGAAGACGGCATACATGGACCAAGGGTAGTTCCTGTGGCGTGCAAGGTTAGTGTGTGCTAAATTGCAAGTCGGCGGAGTAAGCTGAGAGGGGCAAGCTTGGCGCGCAACGACGCCAGAGGTGAAAAATCGTGCAGAAGTGGGCTACTTACCACCACATCCGGCCTTCGCTCAAACTGGTCAGATTACTCCTCCAGTTAGATCGCACCCAGCGCAGGCACTGACGCAGATACTTCGAATCGTCTTCCAATGTCGTCTCCACTTCGCACTCGCGGTGGTTCTGCAGCTGGATCTTCCAGTCGTGCGAGAAGAGCCACCGAGTGATGAAGTTGTCATCGTCCGCATTCAAGAAATGGTCGCTACCCCAGGTCTCGTGTGTGAAGCCGTACGTAAAGTTGGGGTCCTGGAGAATCTCAGAGCGATACGCCACAGCTCTTCCCGATAGGCAAGGCAAGCCACCATCAATCCAATTGCAGGCGGTGCAGTCGAAGTTCCTCCTCACCAGGTAGATTGCACCGAGAAATTCCCAAATGCTCGAGCGGTTGGCGCGGCGAAGTTGCTGATTGGTCCCAACGCCTCCGACGCGAGGGTCCTCGAATGGAGCAAGTATCCATTTTGTGAACTTTTCTGGAAGCCAAACATCGTCGTCAAGTAGAAGTGTGATCTTGGTTTCGACTTCTGGAATCGCCCGGCACAGCTGGCGGCGCTTGTTTGCCTGACTCACCGACAGCACTTGTATCAATTTCGGGTTTCCCAGCTCTTCGACCATCTGGTATACACGCTTGACTTTCGAATCGGGCGTTACCAGGAGCAGCTCGAGTGGTTCGAGGCGATATGCGCTTTGTACCGTTTCCTTCAATTGTTGAAGATTCTCGGCAACAGTAGGGATGATTACCGTCATGTCTTTCGAGGTGACGGTGGGATCGTCAATGGGCTGGATGGGTGTATACGTCCAGTTGCTCGCCAGATTGACCCAGAGTCTGACATAACGGAACAGGCTGTGATCACGAGTCAGTCCTCAAGATCTGATGGCTAGGATTGTGGGAGTGGCCGCAGATAGCGTAGGGAGACGACATACAAGAGCGCGACAAATATACAGAACCAACTCCAATTGGGAAACAGGCTGAAGGAAAGGGGAAACATTTCGACGACCAACGAGCGTGTAGTACGGAACGTGAACTACGACAAGTGGAAGCCAAACGAAGATCACATCGAATGGTGGGAGCAAAAAGCCGCTTGCATCGGGGAAGCAGCGGAAGTGTGAGTATTTAAACACATCTTTACGAGCGGGCTAGGGCGGCGAGGTGATGCTTCGCTTCCCGGCGCTGTTTAAGCTGCAGGAGATATCCTTAGCAGACTTTGGGGTAGTGTGAACCTGGCCGAGCATGAGGTAGTTCAAAATCGTTGACAGGGGGACATGGGTGGGTGTCGACGATTCGGGAATAGTAGTAGCGCCCAGCGACGCGCTCGCGCATGAGGTGTGCTTGGATCCCGCCAGCCGTTGAAATCGCTCGTAGCTCGCAAGCATCCTGGCGCGCAGCCAGGATCGACTTGCACTGTGCGCCGACGACAGGCATTCAGTTGTGCAACCGCCCCGCGCTCGCTCCGGTGTCGTGCTGCTGGAGCACGAGACACCATGCCCCGCTGGCTCGCCTCATTGCGCCATCAGACACACATCGGCGTTGTACAGTCCTACTAAGTGGCCCTGCTTGACGCCAGCATGGCGTCCGAGGAGAGCGACACCGGGGAGGGCTGTGCAAGTAGATATGTATGTAACATATCATGCGGCTGATGATCGATGGGTCAATATATGGCCCCGCTTGGCGACAGTCCATCTAAGAGATCAATGGCTCTAGGCCCCAATTGCGCATGCGTGGTGGAGTGACACACACTAGCCGCTGCAAGCGGACGCGAGCGTGGCGTACTGGCGACGATAGGCGCCGGTCGTCCTTTGGCGGCAGGGCTGGCGCTGGCGTCTCCAGGTTTGCCCTCAGACTTCAGATGTGAAGCTCGTGTTGGACGCCCGGCACGGCTAATTTGTTAGCCACGGCTCTTCAAAGCTGCATACAGTGTTCGGCGCCGTCAATATCGCAATGTTTTCCATTGCTCGCCAACGGAACATTTTCTCGGACGCAGCGCGAATATATTGAGAGCGTCTGTCGAGCTTAGCCGAAGCTCCACAATTATGGCCTGTTGACCCCAGTGTCATCGAGGAAGATGAGAGCAACGTGTCTTCAGGTTATCATGCTCTACTAAGTTAGACGACGGTGCTCGTGCTCATCGCAAAATGCAGATCCAGTGGTTTGCGTTGGAACACCAGACATGAAACAATCTCTCGCTGTCGGCTAGAGTGCCTCTTGTGGTGTTGTACCGGTACACAAGGAATTTATGCTGTTGCAACCAAAGATTACCACCTGGCAGTAATCAAAGCTGAGCCGCCAGGACCAGCGCATTGGGAAAGGTACATCGGCTGAAGACACACATTGTCCGCAACATCTACACTTCTTGGTCATCTTACCTGTACTGATATAGGCCTGTACCTTACTCTCGCAGATCATGACTGACGGCCCGCGGGACGTCTTACGCGCTCGATAGCCATTCGACAGCTTGTACATATGAGGCCTGTTCATGCATGCATATATATGCAACAATATATGAAGTGGTGTGCGGCCGGATGCTATGCAAGCAAGCGAATTTCGAGCGACGGGTTGGTAAACCCTGCACACAAGCGGGAAATGTGCCTCCTGCACCGTAAAAGTTTGTTTTTGAATTATACAGCAGAGAGTCTTCTGAAGCGTAACTAGGCCAAAGGAAAATGATGATATATAGAAGTGTAATACTTGTTTGGTCAGTCGCGCACTCAGGCGGCGTGGCCCGTGAAACGCTCCAAATGCAACCTCCATTCTAAGTGAAGCTTGACACTGGAACATTAGGACTTTTGGCTATACACGACCATTGCATTGTAAAATGGCGTCATTAGCCCCAAGTACATGGGGGTCGCTTGATCTCCCGTAGATTGCGGATCTGTTCCCGCCCCCTCGCGAGCGACCACGAGCCATTTTGCTGCAATAATCGCATGCATCTAGAAGCACGGCCGTGTACTTCTACACGATGACAACATGTCTTAGCCAAAGACGAAAGACAAGAAAATTCTTATGGGGCGGCATGCTGGTCTATGGCTGCGTGGTGGGCATCGCTTCAAATGGTTGTTCATGAAGACAACCTCATCCTAATCTTTTCTCGTAGCAACAGCAATTGGGCCGAGTATCTAACAGAGCTGCAGATATATAGCTTAGCTGTAGTCCACAATGTGGTAATCAGGTGTCAGTGACAATCGTGCTATGAGCAGGGAAATGAAGACCCCAGAGCTCAATAGACCTTCGAGACGTCTCTTGTTGGAGGATAATCTGCGGCCTTGTAAGCGAGATCTACGCACGAGAGTCTGTATTGACCGCGACGGCTATGGCAGCCATTATGGACATCGGGCTGAGAGCCTCATAGCCTCCTTCGCAGAGTCCGACGTTCAGGTAGTTCACCGCTCCTTACACTATAGCCGGCAGTCATTTCCAGTCAGTCATTTCCAGTCCTGGCTCCTGGGCTTTGGATAAGCGGTAGCTGTACATTGACTCCGACGCCGGCCCTGTGCAGACAGCCCAGTTCCAGCAACGTTGCAATGTGTCGCGGCTGATATGAACCACATGGCCGGAGAGTTGATTCTGTATACTGTTAGGATACATCGTACAGGAGGCATAAACTTGATGAGGTCTTTGCGAGGTAAGAACAAGGCAGCTCTTCGCAAGCTCGAGAAGCTTTGAAGTCAGGGGCACGCGAAATAGCGACGGACTGTAAAGATGTCAGCCGTTTGTTTACTGTTCTCTTGTGACATTGTGCTTTACAAAGTGTGGCGATAGGAACGTGCGAACTCCGTGACTTCAGATTTCGAGCCGATGAACAATAATCGAGATTCCCCAAACTCGTGGTTCCACGGGCCGCGCGGTGTGCTCTCAACGAAGAGATGATACAATCCACAATTCTTCTCCCGGAGCTTCAATAACTAAAGATGCCCTTTACTTTACGAACGAATTGCGAAGACTCTAGATCGGCATCTCTGGTTCAGACAAAGTTTTCGTGGACAAAGTTTAGAGAGGTCCAGGGCCACGCTTCCTGCTCTTCCTTTCGTTGTCTCAGTCTCTATCAAGCAGCATCTTGGAAAAATAGAAAGCCGTGCTGAGCTCCAGCATTTGTGTTGAGACGACAGAGGTCGCGAGAGATGCCTTCAAAGCCGGGCGCCTGTTGGAGTCGCTAGATACGTCCTGGGAACATTTCAGGACGCCAAATTCGTCCCAATTTTCGGATCTGGTGAACGTTGGGAATCATGTCCTGAAGGCAATGCCCAACGAAAGTCCAAGAAATGTGAGTACGCATCCTGCCCCCCCCAACATGCAGAACTACATGCCAGACTTTTGCGGCGCCAAAACAGCCGGAATGCGTGGACTCCGTGCTCGACGCCCAGGCGGCGGCCGCTCAATCGAACGTACTCAAACACTGCTGTATGTAAAGAAACAGTCAGCCAACCGAAGGAACTTGAACTTTGAAGGCTGTGGATTGGAGTGCCTTCGTTACACGACAGTGCAAGATTGACGGGGGCCGGGGGCCGGGGGCCTGCCGTTCGAAATGTCGTTAGCGTGGCCACTAAGATTCCCGTCTGAAATGTCTGGGCAACCTCCCCACGTCTCGACCTCGAGCTTACCATCCCCGAGACATCGCTCACAGGTCACATCATGCTCCGCACGTTCTCCATCCTCTCTATCCTGGGAAGCATCCGCAATTAAATGCTGAATGCGATACGGGAAGGAAGTGTCGCGATCCTACCAGCGCCACCTCCAACGCGACGAAGGGTTTTGTATGATGCACTTGCAAACCTGCAGACACGGGTATCGAGCAAGGAGCGGCCTCCGTCCTATTTCGTGCAGCGGCATATGCGCCTGTCGCCAGATTTTCCTGCCCTTGCCGAACGGTGTGATTGGAGGCAGACGCTTGCGCAAGCACAGTATCAGGAGATTCGAAGCATGCAGGCAATGTCGACCGTCTTAACTGGCTGCGAGACACAGGGTCCATTCACCCATTCTATCAGCGCTGCACATGCACACCCGGTTTGAGGTATTCTGATCGCCGTTCCGCGTTCATTCGACACTACGGGGTAGCTTGCTCTGTCCAGTGTCCAAGCAGTCTTTGGCCATTAGAATTGACGGATGCATTGAGAGTCCATCCTTGATGTCGTGCATCAATCTCCAGGGTTTGGTTAACGCCTTTGACAAGCGGGAAGTATGCTGACTCGGCTTGTTCCTTTCGGATTGCTGTCGACATTCGCACCTGGAACGAAACAAAACTCCAATGTTCAGTCTATCCGATGCTACCAGCTCATATTACAGTTTTGGCAATTGGTCCATCTGATCTTATGGTTTCGCCATAGCCGGTTGATGGTCGCTTGACGCTGAGACTTTTCTACTCTTCGTCGGACCAGTCACATTGAAGATTTTACACATCTCGGTCACTTTGCCATATTGCATACCTGGAGGCACGGGTACATCAAGCGGTCATTGCAGAAACTCCACGCCCGTACCGAACCGGTTCATCTCAGAAGATCGGTCAAATCGGCAGGTCCAATAGCGATATTTGAAGCGTGTTGAGCATGCTTCTAATACAGGATATGCTGATAATCATGTGGCCGACCTATGGGAATGCAGCATATTCTGTTGAGAACTTCAGCTTCACACCCGCTGCAACCTGCACCACCAGCAGGTGCATTCGCCAGACAACGCCGGAAAATACAAAGCGAAGCTTCACTAGCACGCTGCACAACAGTCTTTTCCCGAAAACAGCAGTGACCGATCACTGCTATCTCTTACCACAGGAAATCTCAGGGGAAGTCCAGATATCCGGATACTCGTTTGCGCGCATTTTGAGCATGCACCCTCTATACACATGCGAATTCAAGACGAACCATCTTCACTCAAGGTGCTCTGCGGCATTTGAACTGCTTCTCGGATGACTGGTCCCAATTGACTGCAAATTCTGGAGTTGTGACGCGCAGTTGACGTTGGTCAAGAGTTTTCACACGTTCTTGGGTCTAGGCTTTGTCTGCATGTCGAGTTCCACGACCGCAAAGCCATTGTGCCACGTTGCTTGGCTATCTGACTCCTCCACGAGGGCAGCACACACGATCCTGCTCGTTTCCGAACGCTTGATCTGAACACAGCATGAACGATGGGCGGCAAAGTCAAAGCTTCAGTGGCCAGTGGCCAGTGCGCAGCACACCAAGTACAAGTCTCCGAGCAGGGAACATCTCTGCTCTCCTTCATACTAGACGTCGGCTAATGTACTGTCTGGAGATGCTCGATGCCGTACATGAAAAGCTAGTGAGGCAAGGGTTCACAACATCAGAAAACTAGGCAAAGTGAGGCAACCAAGGAAGGACAAGACGCAGCCTTCTGATATTTAGCGATCCGAAAAATGTACGCTCACCTGGCCAATTCAATTTGCAGCCCACGCCTTCATCAAGGGTAGTCCCAATCAGGTGTGGCAATCCCCGTCATCATCGCCTTCCGTAGTGCTCGAGCATATGGGCTATCCAATCGCTCTGGCATCTGGCTATTTGCTCATCCCAATCGCTCCTTCAAACGCAGCGGCGGCTCGCTCTCAGGAATACCGCCACAAGAGCACAACAGGTGGCCGTGTAGAATTTGGAGTGGCATAATGGTAGTGTCACCAGTTTGACGAGCACGGCAGGTTGGGGAGCATGTGCGTGAATGTGGGGTGAGAACGCCCACGTTGCACAATACGCGCGTACGGACAAGGTATGCTCAGCCGTATCCCCAATGTGTGGGAGGGTGGTGTGAACACAAATGCTGACCGCTAGACGATACTTCACCTCGAGCTCTACGGTACACAAAGCTGCACATGACGGACAACAGATTTTTGCGCGGTGCATCTGAGAAGCATGAAATCGAGCAGATGCACGAGCGGAATTTTTCACCGCACTGGAGTCAGCGAATCCCAATCCCTTGGCTCGAAATAGACACAACACACGTCCGCAGAGACTCTTCGGGCCGGGATTCTTCACCGCTCCACAAAACGTACTCGCCACGAACGACTTGTGCCACCAAAGGGCTCTGAACGTTGAACGTGCTCTCCATCTCGTTACGAGCCGCCTCTTCTCGGACCCTGGATCCTAGCCAGAGGGCTGTCGTTCAACACATGGAGGTCAATTTAGAAAATCTCACGGAAGATGGATACAGAGTTCTTGACTTCTCATTCGATGACCAAAGTTGCCTCATCCTAGATATGTGCGGAAATTGTCGCAGTCAGTAGTACGACCACGGAACCGCAATCTCGAGCATCAACGCACTCGTCTACATGCGTCCATTCGGTGCACAGTATCGAACTAATACTGTTGTGCCAACAAGCTCTCCCGCACTTCAAGAACCGACACGACAAGGAATTCTCGACCACCCCAATCTACTCCGTACAGCACTTCACACACCGACAATCCATAATCCCAG
>Ga0265797_10006273_pt1 | contig 16902 bp, 15 predicted proteins | sample P2T30metagenome_FD_192433 | JGI IMG/M metagenome (GOLD analysis project Ga0265797, IMG submission 192433) | Plant litter microbial communities from East Loma Ridge, Irvine, California - P2 T30 | ecosystem: Environmental > Terrestrial > Plant litter > Unclassified | place: USA: California...
GATATTCGAACCGCGCGCCACAGGACAGGAAGTCGATTCGCAGATTGATATTGGACGGGCACATATCCCGCAACGCGATAGCCATTGCAATGGCACGTGTCGTGTCTCCAGCGTCTTGCCATGCTACGCTGAGCACGATGTGAACGTGTTGGGAAGCCATAGTGCCAGATGTTGCACCTCTTATCGCAGAAGAGAAGGTTGAACAGTAACGACGATTAGCCTTCCAGTACTGACTGGGTTTTAAGGTGTCCTGGTGTATCGGCTCTTATACAAAACACCATGGACGTCGCCATGCAGATATGCACCATTTCTAAATGCGGCGTCGATCATATTCGTCTCTCCTCTATGATCTCCGAAACAACAGGTCCGACATGAGCCACATTGTACAGCTGCGGCTCATTCTCACCATGCCAGGCTTATCAGCGTCAGCTCACAATCTGTGTGGAAGCTCGTAACTGCTATACGATGGCCAGCCCAACGCTGAGCATTACTTAAGACCGACCCAGCTACGTGGTATGACCATGCTACGACGCCCGACAGCTGTGGGGAACCGTGGGAAGTGCGATCCGGTATCGACATTACATTCGGTCCTTTGTGAGATCGGATCACTAATTGCGTTGGAGCATCTGACGTGTAGTACGGCCACCTTCGCGCCAGCTGCGAGAGGCATACGGGCGCTGACGAACCGTGCGCGGGGAGATGAGACGTCTGGCAACGCCATTGGCATGTAATGCGCGTCGCTAGCCCTTTTGTTGGTTCCTACAGATTGCACAGCAGACTGCCTGCCTGAGTACGACCTGGTGGTGGTTGTCAGCAAGCTTTGGGTTTACGAACAACCAATGATGTACACGCAATCTCGGAGCTGGCCCGGATGACGCACCTATCCGACCCCAAAACCACCGAAGTGTGGTTTCACCGCGAGAAGAGCGGCTTCACGGGGATGATCGCGCCCGTGTTGGCGGAGCAGATGCACGTTGGAGCCTGATAGCAACACCGACCCCAACCGTCTATCATCTCAATCAAGCAGAAATGATATCGCAATAGTGGGGCTCAAACATGCATGTGGTTAATAAAGCTTCGCTAGATCTCGGCTTTGCTTGATTGCTCGTCCTGGACGTGGGATGATTAGCGACATGGCTTGGTAGCTTCGCTTACGCATTACCTGTTTAGTGAGCTGCGAATCGGAAAGGCCCCGAAGCCTGCTTCCTTGCGAAAATCAAGGAACGTATTGTAAGCTTGCGCATTTTCGCCCCTCACAACACGTGGGACGCTTGGAAACAGTGCCAAAGACGACAAGCTTCAAGCAGACAACGACGGGAAGTGAAAACTAATGGCTAATACATTATGCATTAATGGCAGAGATACGATGCGATATGGTATCCGCCCTATCATCGTTACACGCTAAAGGACCTCGCATTCATCCATAGATCTAATTCCGGGAAAGAAGAGCCAGCTTCGTCACCTGCGAGCTTGCTTCCCCGGGCCCAGTTGATCACGGAGGTCGGGGTTAATGGTGGCCGTCAAATACGACGCAAATTGACCACTTTGCCGGAACATCTTCTTCAAAGCTGGCGCGGGCTCCGCCACCGCCGGGTGGTTCGCTTCCTGTCGATCCGCACCAATGCCTGGAGCTTTCAGAATACCACGGGGCTGCTGTGGTTTTTGATCCCGCTTCTCATCGTGTCGCTGTACGGACGTGTCTGGCTTTGCTTTGACGCTTCGCCACTCCATGCCTACAGCAGCTGGTATCGCAAGGCAGGCTATGACGAGTGCCGCAAAGAACGTTCCATGTGTCAGCGAGTCGTTGTAGGCCGCCAGTATCAGGGCCTTGATGGCTGGAGTTACACCAGCCGTTAGGTTCGTGGCTCCTGCGTCCAGGATCTTTTGAGGGTCTAGGCCTCCGATTTGCTCCAGTCCTGACGAAAACTTGTGTATGTACAAGTTCTGACCGACGGCTGTGAAGACTGCGCCACCGAGTGTTTGGAACAGCGAAAGCACTGCTGTGCCCGTTGGAACATCCTCCTTGGGCAGTATGGTTTGCACGGCAATGTTGGGGTGTTGCATGGTGCAGCCAACTCCAAAGCCGACAACAATCTGAGTTCCAATCCACATGGCGTTATCGGTGGTCATCTCCCAAGTGGTGATGAGACCAGCTCCGATGGCCATCAAGCCTGAGCCAAGGATCATGAACGGAGTGTAGTATCCAATGCGCTGTACTAGAGCTCCAGACAAGATCGAGCCGAAGACAACTGAAAGAACGAGCGGAATGGTGTTGATGCCGGATTGCATCGCAGATGCACCTTTGATGGCCTGGAACCAGAGAGGAACGTAGATGGAGACTGTGAGCATAGTCGCGCCTACGCAGAACTGGGATGCGCTACCGAACGTTACGCTCCGCTGGAAGATGATACGTGCGGGCAAAGTCGCTGTCGTATGCCTGGTGACGTATTGCCACAGCACGAACGCTATCAGTAGCATTGCGAAGGCGACAAGAAGTATGACCATTCGCGGTGAGGTCCATGGGTAGTCGGCGGCGCCCCACTCTAGCGCTAGCAAGAGACAGGTGATCGATGGAAGGAATAATGCGGTGCCCAAGGGATCAAGTTGTCGTATCGTCTCTCCCCACGTCTTGAGTTGCGGCTTCTTCTCATCCAACTTCAGTAGCAAGCACACTACAAGGAGAGTAAAACCACCGAGCGGGAGGTTGATGTAGAAGCACCATCTGGTAGACGTCAGTATGCATTTCATGTGCGATTTGTTAATAGTGTTACTGACCTCCAAGTTGCGCTGCTGCTAGTGAACGCACCGCCTAGCAATGGACCGGCCACACTCGCGACGCCAAAGCATGCGCCGAAGAGACCCTGCAGCATGGGTCGCTTGGCCAGCGGCACAGTGTTGAACATGATCAGGATCGCGCCGGTGAAGATACCGCTACTACCCAGGCCCGCGACAGCGCGCCCGACGATGAGCATATTGCTGTTCCGCGCAGCGCCGCAGATGATGCTTCCGAGTTCGAATAAGAAGATGCCGGATAGGAAGACTGGTTTGGTAGGAAAGAAAGTGTATATTCGGCCATACAGCAAGATGAATCCGGCTGCTGTGAGCATGTACGCGCTACCGTACCATCCGATGTCGCCAATGCTGCTGAACTCGTTCGTGATGGCTGGTATCGCTGGGCCGATGATGGTTCGGTCAAGAGCGACAAGGAAGATCGAGATGTACAACGAGAGCATTATGATTGCTGTCTTCGCAGTGGATGGGTATGGAGATGATGCCTTCGGCGCTCCTCTTTGTCGTTCGATGTCGTAAATGGTCGGTGGCTCATCAAAAGGTCCGTCGCTCATCGAATGCGCATCCCGGAGATTACTCCTGCGGTAGTTTCGGTCTGGGTATTTGCCCATTGCAGGGCTGAGAGGCCCGTCCATGATGCTCTCGTCGTCGAACTTGAAGCTTGTGGGACTGGAGTAATTTGTATCGTCGTATGGGTCCATTATGACTGGTACGTGATCGCCATCCTCGGATGTTGAAACCCGTCTTATTGTGTTCCGGCGGAAAGCTGGGTTGGCTGCATTAGCCTCGTTGGCTTCATTCAGCCGCAATATCCCTTCTAGTGCCATTAGAGTGCTTGCCCGGAGGTAAGGTCGGATTTCTTGTAGATCTTCTCGCAGGTTGTTGGTTGTGTAGGAGGTAGCGCAATCCCGCCTCTGCGAGTATGGTTGTGACTGGGCGAGATCTGTGGCGAGATCTTGTCCTTGTGCGTTGTAAGAGATATATGAGGCCGTGCCTAACCGTGCTTGGTCGGTTGCTCGGTCGAACGCAGTCTCGCAGTTGTCAGCCAGATCTTGGAGGATGTCAGAGATCAAGCTGCGCTCTTCCGAGTTGGTGCGGGCGTGCCATCTGAGCTCGTGTGTAGATTGTGTAGCTTGTGTAGATGGGCGTGATGATATAGATCCAATGATGGAGAGCGCGGCGGGGCGTGCCCCTCGGTACTTCGATATAGATGGGGGAGGCGCCGCCATGATGTTCCCAGTCTCGAGAGTAAGCCTTAGGTATCAATCCGGATATATTGGGTGCGTGCGCTGAAGCCCGATTTGTTGCTTGCAGCCGAACGTACGAGAGGTCAAAAGAGACGAGACGGTAACAATATGCAGAGATATACGGACATGAGCTATAGGGGTGAAGAGTAATATAGTCATAGACAGACGTCGATTCTTTGCATGAACGTTGCATGAACAGTCCAAACAAGAAGCACATCTCAGTAACACATCTAACAGACCAAGAAATATTCCGCAGTCGCATCCGCAGCACGACCAAGAGGCGCAACGGTGCAGTAAGACGGCGATTGCCTCTGGCGAATGCAACACGCTTCTCGCACACCACCCACAGCCATCAAAAGCATCGGAGCGCCAGTTCCAAAACCACCGATGTTGCACAACTTGGCTTTACGCCACAGAGCTTTTCGTGCGCGTCCGATGGCGTCTATTAATATGAACCGGTTAGACCCTGAGCTGTCAGAGGTGGGTAGCTTCATTATGCTGCATGCGCGCACTGCAGCGACTCTCGTGTTGTGTGCAAGGTTATGCAAAGTCAGCGATATGAGGTCGGTGATTACGCTGGGGAGCCGAGCGGCGCTGCGAGATCATTGAGTTCTGCCGAGACACATCAGACAACATGTCAGAGGGCTGTGAGGGTTTCTTTCCAAAGTGAATATGATGCAGATGATGGAGCATGACGCGGAGTGACGTCTCAGCTGCTCAGAAAAGCTGGTGGAGGATGTTGGCGATGAGAAGAGGGCGGAAAAGTAAGTGGGCCTTAGCTTTAGCGTGACGGGATTGCTGACGTGCTCAGAAATACGCATCACCTGAATGGCATGTCTTCGCCTCGCCACTTGCTTGTCCCGTCACAACAAACCCAGTTATGCATTCGTTGCAAGAGACCCTCGACTGAAAGTACAAAGATGTCGCAATCCGCATCTGCATCATGCTATAGTTCAGAGAATTCGATAGCATCACAAGTTCAGTCGCCGGCCCGACATCGCAGCTCAACACATCGTCATGATCGCTCATCACATCTCGACCCCGCGCGACCATCACATCGCCTAGTCAGCCTTGCGCAACAGCAGAGCCCCTACAACCAAGATGAAGGCGTTCTGGATGCGACACCTCAATGCGGGTGATCGCCATGATCTTCTCAGGGGGCCCACTTGAGGCAAGCAAGCCCTTCCCGCGGCGGATAGCACGCATAGCCATCTTGGAATGCAGGTACGGTTTCAGACGCTTCTAGCTTTGCTAGTCTTTTGTCAGTTTGCGGGGTGCATTGTTGTTCAACAGGGGAAGAGTGGAGGCTACCGCAAAAGCAAACGGCGCCCCTGAACCAAGATTGGCAGGACGGATCTGCAAAAGCAAAGTCGCACCTCGTACAAGAAAACCACTGAACAGGTCTGGCGCCTACATCAGCGTGGAAACATGCAAAGTAGGTGATACAATGTCGATGTAGGCTCCAGGCCTGTTCAGATTGTTCATCCGTTGATGTGGTCGGGCTGGCAAGCTATGTCGCAGCATGACCGCAAGCCTTCATGTCGCGGCATAATACTGACGCAAGGTGGAGTCTGCTCGCTGCTCGTTGAGGTGTAGCAGCTACGTCAAGATCAGCGGACCGCGGGTCATGACCTAGGATCTATAATAGAGACGGCGCATCAGATACCAGAGCCTGGAGATCGACCTAACATGCTGAACCAGTGTTTGGGTCGACGATTGGGTAGTTGATGTCAACGTAGCTTTGAGGGTGAGGTAGAACATCCGCCCTCGTGCAGCCTACATCAAGATGAAAACAGACAAAGCTAGCATCCTGGCGTTAACGTAGGCTCCAGGGTGTTCAGGTTTTTCCTAGGATGAGGTGCCACCACAAGGTACGCGAAGTGGATCAAGCATGGAAGGCAAAGCTGGTTATGAATGAGCGTGGAGTATATTGACTACAAGTGACAAGAACTATTCAATGAATGGAAGTGAAACGAAATCCAAAGATGTGGAAACCAGATCAAGTACAGAATAAATGGGAGATGGACCAAAGAGTCTCGTCGCTGCTCTCTTACCACACCAACAGAGCCTCCCCAACGAAGATGTTACAAACGATGTTACCGAACGGATAGACCCGTGGATCAGTAAGGATAAGCCGTATCCCACTTGATTCTCAAATCTTCCCACTTATCCTGGACAGTCTCAAGGCAGGCAATAAGCGGCACGTTGCACATCGCCACTGTACCGCGAAGCTCAAAAGTCTCTTTGTTCATGTTGGAGTCTGGCCAGACTGGATCTTGGTTGTTGGAAGCTAGTCGGTTACACTTGATCATGCCACGTTCGAGGGTGGTGGTCCTCATAACAGGCGAGGGATCGTTGAGGTGTGCTGGCCATCCCGGAAGGAATTGTGCCTGGGTCTCCAAAGCGTCGTTGTTGCATTTAATGAGTGCTTGGTTGCATTGGAAATATCTGACGTCGGTAATGGGAGTTCCGCTAATGGAGGACTGGCCAGAGATTTTGGCAGGGTCAGAGCCGTACCGGCTGACGCAACCCTTCAAGTCCTCATTGAGGATGAACTCGCTGTACTTCTGGGAAGGGTGGCGGTCTTTTTCAGTGGCTTTGAAATCGGCATTGGCGTACATGGCATCGTCGTACATGGCATCCATGGCACTGTTCTCGGCAGCTTGACTATCTTGACGGACGGTCTTCTCAGGAGCGGAAGGGGCGACAGGGATAGGCAAGTCAGACGTTACGACGACAGGTCGCTGAAGCAGTAAAGTTAGATGAAGAACACAGAGTAGTAGGCATTCAATACATACCTCGGGTGAGACGGAGGGGACACGGGGAATCAGGGCAGCGCTAGCCAAAAGGCTACCAAAGGCCACCGTCAAATACGCGGACAGAATCATCGTAACGCACGGGCGAGTGATAGTGCCGAGACCTGACTGCCGATGCTGAATATGTTGGATGGTGCTGAGATGTGAGGACAGAGGAAAGTGTTCAGGGATTGGAAAGGTTGAGATGGTGGAGTAGGTAGATGATCGAATCAGAACTGTGTGTTGTGGAAATCACTCATCGCCCAGCCAGGTTTGTCTTATATAGCGGTTGGTGCCCACACGCAATCCTCGGATTCCGAGACCCTTCAAACACAAATTTGGACCCGATTGACGTGTACTGGTCATTTCTGTAAGGGTTCATTTGACCTGTGTAGTCAGACCCACTATTGATGATCGCCTTAAGCGCACCTGTCAGCCACTGAGGCCAAGCACAAGGCTCAGCGATCTTGGTCATTAGCCAGACCTCGCAGACCCCGAAAGTTGCAGCGGTAATAAACCACGGACGGAAATGTTTTCTTGAACCCCGGACACTATTCAGGGCTCTATTCTGTCGCACTTAGATCATAGCACGACCTCAACGGAACTGCTTCGGATGAGGGGGTAGACTCTGGAAGACGAGAAGCAGTGTAATCACGAAAACTTGGGGGTCCACCTCAGCCAAATGAACGGAGAGGATATCACAGCCACTGTAGTCTTAGAATCAACCAACATATCTATGCAGGTTGTTTCAGGACTTCATCTTACATCGTTGACAATATTGAAGATGCGGCCTTTCTCCAGGCCGGTCAAGCTGCCAGAAGATGACCTTGGAGCAGTCTCAAGTAGCTACGTACCATATTGCCAATGAAGGCTCAGGTCGCGCGGTTGACGATTTCGATGCTGTAACTGTGCTGATTTGAACTTGTAAGGCTACGTACACGATGATGCATTAGAAGTCCGAGGGGCATAGTTTCCATGTCACTGTTCCCTCATGATAAGAAATGTCCTAGAGCGTGCGCAGATGGTTGGTTCACAAGCTTGCACGGTTCGCAATGGACCTGCAATGACCACCGGACGGAGAGCATGGGGATGCGATGATGCAGTGTAGCAATCTCAAGCTACGGGGCATACTCGTCGTCTCTTGGTAAGACAACTGTTTAAACTATCGACAGGTATATTGATACACGCTACTCTGTTCAGAGTGACGGCTAGATCGAAAAGGGTCCATGAGCTGTTGAGGCATTGAGCATTATTGCCGTTGCCAAACGAGTCTGTGAGAGGGCCGAGAACAACAGACACTTGAACGAGGTGCGGGGATGGTGGACCATTGGTTATTGATCTTCGTGATGATCGTTGTTTGGAGTGTTGAGATACCGTGGTCCAAACGATCTCACATGGCGTTGGTATTCAACGATACTGAGCAGATGTCTTTAATCGTATCCTCCAACAGGACGAAAAGAAGCCACATCAATTTTACTTTGCCAAAAATCACCAGAAACCACTTCGACCACCCACAGTGCTCATGCTACGCTTGCTGTCCAATTAACAAATCGTCACCATGCGATTCTCCGCGTGGTTACTCACCACCTTCCATGTCTTCGATGTTGTCAAAGGCTCTGCAAGCGTTGCGTGGTCAAATACAACTTCAGGAAACGGAACCCTGTCAGTCTGGAGCTATGCCGAAAATGACTGTAAGGCGAGTCCTTATTGTGATGACACCGGGGTTACTGGCGACTACGATTGGGACAATGACTGCCCAGACCTTCCCAGGATCAACTATGCCCTATGGTTCAACAACCGAGTCGAAGACACAGCATTCTTGAGGAAGAATCTCAGGCATTACGAACAACTCAAGATGAACCCATGGAAAACTCCAAGCGACGAGCTCACCTTTCCTGCCTACATGGCGAAGCGATACGCTCCCAACGTACCACCCAGTAGTATGCTCTGCGATGGCTTGGGAATGTGCAGAGTGAGTATCTCATTTCCAATTTCGAATACTGCTGTTGTTAACACCATAACTAGGCTCCAAGCTGTAAAGACATTGGAGAAAAGCTCCGGCCTGGAGAAAAGCGCGCAGCCATGTTGTTCTTCGAATTCGTATCCGGTCTCGACCACTCGTTCCACATTACCAGCGAAGCTCTCCAGGACCATTGGCGGCATATTCTCGAAGACATCGATCAACTCACCCGGAGGTTCACGTATGCGGACGAACAACAAGAAGCGGCTATCAAGAAGGATGAGAAGAAGAAGAAAGCAATGGCCGCAATGGAGTTGGCTTTCGGAATCATTACAGCCGTTTTCGGGCTGATGTCCGCAGGCGCCAACATCTTCAACTTCAGACCGGAGATCATCAACAAATACATCAACGAAATTTCTATGTTCAAGAAGTTGGGTACGAAGTGGCAGCGAACTCTGTCATGGGCGAGCAAGAGCAAGATTCCAGGTAGCTCAATAGCCAAGAAGCTGCATTCCAGGAGAGTTCCGGAGGGGGAGAACGGCGGTCCACCCCCGGATCCGTCAGGTTTCCTCAGGGATAAGTCGATCGAGAACATGCAGAGTAAGTTCTGGTCTTCGACATGAAAGTGTGATCTAATATCAAGTAGAGCTGTGGACCATCACTAGCGGAGGTTATCTCGGGGTGCAGGGGTTGACCAAAGAAGTAGTCAAGAAAATTGACCACAAGAAGGATTTGTAAGTTGCGCGTACTGTACATTCGACAGCAGAGGTCCTAACAGAAAGCAGGAAAGGATATGACAAGACTCTGGAAGCGGTGCGTGCAGAGCTAGTCGAACTCGATACCAATGATATCGACGAAGCCAGAGCTGGAATGCCAATCCTTGCGTTGGGCGGCAGAAGTCGCGATGGCCACAACATTGTCGACCTCTATGACGAGGACTTCTTTTACGGCGCCAATGTCGACTTTCGAGCTTATGTCGACTTCGTGGTCGGCATGAGGACTTATGCGACTATCATAAGCGCCTTGTGGAAAACGGAAGGCGTCTACGTCGTCGAGACCTGGACTAAACAAGGCGGCGACTGCGACCAAGACAACCGTGGACCAGCCGAGAACAAGATCTGTCTTCCAGAACGTCCAGATATATCGTACTGGGTGTACGCAATGACAAATTACAAAGACAAGAAGAATCGTAGTCCACCCGGATGGGAGTACCTCACCAGTGAAGAGGGTTTCCACGGCCTCTTCGCTAGTGACGTGGTCCGAGCTGCTCTTTGGCGAGAAGAGGTCTATTGGCCTGAACGCGAGAAGGAGGAACGTGAACGGAATTCCACAGCTTCAGGCACCTGCCCATCAAACAACAACGATCGGCTGCAGGATACGCCGGCCCTGGAGCCGGTGAATCTGGACGGCAAGGGACGTCCGGACACCAACGTCACGCACTCATCGGGCTCGGACTCCACTTTACCCCCGGGCGCTAGAAAGCGTCTAGACGACTATGGCAACGCCCCCAACGCCTTTGACATCGCGGTATGTCGCAGCTGGATGGGTGAAGCTATCTCCAGCACGAAGAGCACGGACCACAACAATGCGCCTTGCCTATGCGATCCCATCAATCCCATCTACGCAGCCTCGTGGGAAGCGCCCACAAACTGGACCATGGCAGCAACCAAGAAGTTCATTAAGGACAGCGGCTTGTACAACTTCGACAGCTTCGGAAAGAAGTGCCACGACTGTGACAGGATGGATGTAAGTTGGAAGGCACTGTTACAACTTGACGACGAGGAAGAGCCAGCGAAGCATATGAAGAAGGCTTGGCTTCACGACTGCGACCCGAATCATCACAAGGAACATGACTTGGGACCACCACAGCTTACCAATCCCAACTCGACAAGCTCATCATCCGTACCACCAGGTTGCGACCCAACGCAGGCGCCAACACCAACTCGAGAGCCCATCATGCAAGTCACCACGCAACTCCTGCACGAGGAAACGCGATACCCGAAGAACACGCCCAAGAACATAACATCGCAAGGCGCATGCAACGGGCCGTACTGCATCGTAGACGTTGTCTACAAAATCCTTGAGTCACACTTCAACTACACCGTCGACTCCTCGTCCCGAAACAGCGAATGGGGTTGCCATCTTGGCGACGACAAGTGCATTGAACAATCCGCGCACGATCTTTGCGACTTCCGCGATGACGATGACGACAGTGAAGAGGCTAAGGCGAAGGAAGACGCGGAATGGGACCGAGAAGAGGTCGGTCCAGACGACGACGAGTACGAGGACTTCATCCAGGAGGACCCCAAAGGCAACGGCACAACCCCAGGTAACGACAAGACCCAAAACGACGGCACAACTCCCGGCGACAACGGCGTTCCAAACAACGGCACCTCCCCCGACAGCCAAGACAAGAAGAAACCCGACAACGAAGCCATGAAAGCCTTCAAAGCATGGCTCAAGATGCACGACAAACGACAATCATGTGTGTGCGGCGGAAACGGCAAGAACGGCCAACACGGCATCCATTGTTTCCCAGGACCTGTCGCCACGAGAACCACCACGATCAAGGGCCGCATGAGCCAGACAGCCAATCCGTTGAGTCCTTTGGCTGCTACACCCACTGGAGCCGGAGGTGGAAGTGCGGCTGCAAGTGGGACTGGCAATGTGGTGACCAACGTTGTCGCCACGAGTGATGTGTGGGTCGACGCGCGAGAAATATCTGTTGAGATGCCGAGTCTGGGGACGCCTACGGAGACGGCGATGTTTCTGACGGGTAGCTACGCTTCGATCGCTACGTATGGGGCGGGGGGTATGGACTGAGATCTTGCGGGTGCGGCGGGTGGAGCTCGGGGTTGACGGCTGCTGAACAGGCCGGGAGTCTACATCAACGTTGGGTCGCCTGCTTTGCACGTTTTCAGGTTGATGTAGGCTGCAGACTTGTTTGGGTTTTTCGTAGGTTGACGTCAACGGAGGGTTTTGATTACGGCGTTCTTCTTTCATCGGTACTCCATGGTTTTCTGTTAATGGGGAGAGCTTGGGTATACTGCTTTTCGCGCGGGTAGGAGTCTGGGATTGGGACGGAGTACTGGACTGGGACGGAGTGTGGCGCGTGTTTGCCGACTTACTCTTGATACCCAATATCAATCGAATTTGTCTTATATCCTTATTGATCTCATGCTGATCGTGATTGCCGTGATACATCGACGCGCTTTGCAGTGCAGCGAGGTGAAATGAAGTGTTGGTGTATATCAAACTGATCATTATGCCATGCAAAAAGATAAAATATGAAACGCCCCAGCACTTGGCGACGTTTGATCCAAGCGACCGGAAAAAGAAGAACAGATGAGACCTTTGACCAGCAAAAGGGCTGAGCGCGAAAAGTAGCAAAATGGAAGAAAGTAGAGGGTATCGTCGCTGTCGTGTATGCGCGAAGTAAGGAAATAAGGAAAAACACATTACCGAGGAAGATGTGAACAAACCGCTGAACGCCAGAAATACTGAGAACGTAATGTCCCCACCCTGCCATTTGAAGTGACGGCGGCGGCAGGGAAGAATGAGAAGACGCTCAATCGTCCGTAGCATTCATATTCCCCATCTCCAACCCCACCTCATCAGTCTTCATCCTCTCCCCATCGGGCCCCCTCCGTCCACCCCCCACAAACCCCCAAAGCCCAATCGCTGCAACCCACCAAGCAACAACCACAAAAGGAATCATGACCGCCCTTCCAGCGATCTCAATCCCACATTGCATGCCATAGTCTTCCCGTACCATACCAGCACCTTCAACGTCCGCGAGCTCACAAGCCCAGGTTTCGAGATCAAAGGTACCGAAGTTGTAGCGGAAGAAGGCGGGGGATTGTTGGGTGGAGGTGGAGGTGGAGGCAGTGTCGTTCATGCGCGAGGCGCGGAAGTTGACGAAGCCTTCGCGGAAATGGGATGTGTTTTTGTGGGTTACGTAGATGGAGACGAGGGCGAAGAGGACGAGGATGGCGTTGGTGATGTGGAGGAACATTATGTTGCGACGGAAGGCGTATGACTGCGTCTGTATGAATGTTAGTTGGAAGCGGTCTTCCGTCTTGTGTAGGAGTAGACGTACCCTGTTGCCCTTTTTCCAATCTGTGAAGACAAAGCCTAGATGTGCAGCGGCTAGACATATGCTGACGGTGCCAGAAATGATAGCGAGCTTTGCTGGCACTGCGTATAACATCCGAGGTAGAGCGGCCATGATGATGACTTCGCCAGGGTCGCCATTTCTTCTTGTCGTCAGGAATTCAAATCCGGTCATACGATTGTCCTCGATGAAGCTATAGGTTAATGCCTTGAGGGCAATGACCGGGACTGCGATGATGAGTAGTAAAGAGAGCGAGATGCTGTACAGCAGCCTTGCGATGCGGTGGTGCGGACATGAGCTGGTATTGAGCGGCTGGTTGAAAACTGGTGGGTCATCCTCCTTGATCTGCTTGGTGTGGAAGAGCGATGTGACCTTGTCGGCTGCTGGCGGGAGGGTGAATTTGACTTTTGTCATCTTGGCGGTAATCCCGTTTCGACCCTTCACAGAAGGACGAAGTGGAGAAAGGTAAGTATGCTACGAGCGAGAGTGCTAGGCGTCAATTGACTGATGTCAAGGAGACAGAAGATTAACATAACATCTGCTCACCGCCGAGACATTGGTCCCAAGAGATGCATGCTTGGATAGTCGCCCGTACCGCATCTACTCGTACCTATGATTATGATGTCGGCTGAGAGAATATCGGCTTGTCAATGCTATCCTACCGGCATAGGGCTGCTTCGTGGCAGCTGTCAAGGATTCGCTTGAACGGTCCAGTACATTTCCGGCCTGTTGTAGATGAATCGTAATGCAACTGACAGGTGTCAAACGGTCGGTTCATCGTGTATTGGTCGTCATGATGTGCCGCGACGGGAAGTGTGTGAGATGCGCAACGCGCACGCTCCACCTGCTGCACCGATGATAGTTCTCGCACGTCGCAATAACACCGACTATTATGTGTTAGAGATATCGCTTGGGTATTCGCGTAGTTTACATGGCGATTGAAGCGGGTGTTGACAATATATCAAAGTCGATAGAGGTTGATCTGTCCATGGGTCGCATGGAACACGCATGGAATACCCAGCACGCTGTGTCGATCCTCCGCATAACGATTTGCATCGAGAAGACGCGTCCTGTATCTATTATTGTCCACGAGTTCAGTAATCGTCAGGCAGATGAGACGGTACAAACTGTAGGCTATAGTGAGAGGGTCTATGGAGAGTTTCAGTCGAGGGCGACGCTGTGGCGAGCAGACTCTTGATGTTGCTAGACATCGGTATATTGTGCATTGTGCATGTTGCGCTGCGCGTACAGCATGTGAAAGCAGAGTGGGGAGTCAGCCGTAGATGTGGGAGGTGAAGAGAAGAGTGAGGTGGCAATGGTGAAGGATGGCGAGCGGCGGTGATGTCAGACCCTGGGCGCTAAATGTCGAGGAGTCGCGATCAGCCGTCGACGCGTCCACGAGACATTTCAACCAACAACAACACTTCCCCTCTACAACCCACCATGGCCTTTACAGCGCTCAATAACAAGCCATCGGCACCCATTGTACCCGTACAAGCACCTGCAGCACCCGCACCTGCGCCTGCACCTGCGCCGGCAGCAGCACCGACGCCCGTTCCCCATCCACAGGAAATTGATGTCGCTTTCGCTAGCAATCATGAGCTGCGCAAGCGCGTACACGCCGCGATTGGTATGCGACACCATTCCTAAAGTTGACTTATGCTAACATGCCCAAGACCAAAACCCTACCCAAAGTACTCTTTTCCGCGACATTTCGACATACATCCTCAATCAAGCCTCGCAACCCGCCGCTGAGCCAGCGACAAAGAAGCGCAAGATCGAAGAGAGCGTTGCCCCACAGAACGGCGCATCAAAAACAGGAGGCAGCCTCACGAGCGATTCAACGAAAGCATTCAAGACATACCCAGCGGTCAGCTTCTCGATACCACAGCGAAAGAAGTTCACCCTCGAGCTACTGGACAAGAAGGATGGCGGCATAAGAGCCATTGGCGCAAACGGCAATGTCGAATTTGCCATCGCGTGGAAGGACGTCGACCAGGTCTTCTGCCTGCCCATACCCGAGAAGGCGAAGAAACAACATCATTTCGTCATTATACCAGTGCACGGCGATGGAGTGGCGCCTGTGCCAGAGGAAATGAAGGGCTCACCGCCTGAACCAATTGTATGGACCTTCGAGGAGGCGACAGGGAAGAACATCGTTGAAGGCGAAGACCCAGGGCCAGCACCCATGGCTGAGGCGATACACCATTGCTTAATACAAGCAGGCACCGGAAAGGAGGTCATCTTCCCCGACGCTGATGAGTTTGCGAGCGCAGTACCAGAAAGTCACAGGAAGGGCGAGAAGGCATACCACGTCAAGGCGCACAGAGGGAGCAAAGAGGGTAGGTTATACCTGAACTCACGGCGCAAAGCTCCTGCTAACACACTCCAGGCTACCTCTTCTTTACCTCCGTAGGCATCCTCTACGGCTTCAAGAAGCCCCTCGCCTTCTTCGACTTCGCCTCTATAGAAAGCATATCCTACACCAATGTGCTGCGCAACACCTTCAACGTCGTCTTTACCACGCCCAACTCCGGCGACATCGAATTCAGCATGCTCGACCAAGCAGACTTTGCCGGCATAAACGAATACGTCCAGAAACACGGTCTGCAAGATGCCAGTCTGGCTGCGGATCGACGCGCAAAGAAGCTCAATGTCAACAAGGTGGGTGGCAAGAAGGAGAACGGCGCTGCGGTCGAAGAGGCTGGTGGTGAGGAAGAGGAGAGCGAACTGCAGAAGGCAGAAAGGGAGTTGCAGGATCAGGAGGATGACGAGGAAGAGGATGATGACTTTGATCCAGGGAGTGAGGGCGAGAGCGAAGGCTCGGGGTCGGACAGTGAAGATGAAGACGGTGAAGGTGGTGGCTACGAAGAGGGTGATACAGCGGAGGTCGAATACGATGAAGCGGACGATGACAAGATGGAAGACTAGGACTCATCCTTCAAGAGCGCCGTAATTAGAGTTATGGAAGTCGGTGTGGTAGACTAATATTGTACTACTTCGTATACCCTTGCCAGTATTACATCCCTTTCACAGTCGCGTGATCGAGATGCGGCACTCCGCCAAAAACAACACAACGACCTCTCATCGCACCCAATGCCCTCCAGCTAAAATACTGTACCCTACACTCTACCTCGGTTTAACCAAACACTTCCCTCGCACGACCGGCACAATGGCATTCCCTCAGCTCTCCCACCTGCCCATCGCAACGCACATGAAACACTTCCGACTTCCCATGGCATTTACCCGGCCGCATGCGCAGACACAGTTCAGGACACCTACATACCTGCATTCCAGACGTCTCTGATCCTCGCTTTGCTGAGTCGCGGTGGACATGCTCATTCCGGCCTGGGGAGAATGTAGTGCGTGCCACGTGGAAGACGAGAAGGGGTCACGATCAGTGGTTGCCTAACGTGGTTTACAGGGCGGAAACGAGCCTCTTGATCATGAACACGCGCATGAAGCGATAGCTAAGCAGCTAAGCACGAAGACAATGATTATGTTGACATGGCACGGAAGGCTACTGATACGAATTGGGAACGTGCTGGGACCCGAGGTCGTGCTGATATACGTATATCGGGTTCTACGCGAGTATGCAAGAGTTTTGGATGGCAAGATGAGAGAGACTGGGGTGAGTTGGAGAGCTGAGACGCGCGTAAGGAAGCTCGAGTTTTTGGGAAAGAATGCCAGACGCATCGAGGCTGCGATATGGCAGTCGCGAGCCACCACAACGCGTGGCTCCGTCTTGAGGGCAAGGACGTCACGAACTTCACTTGTGGACTATCTCACCTCAGCTCAAACCATATCGAGCGACATATCTCTTCTCAACCCGACGCCCTTTGAGTTATCACTACACGGAACCTAAACAATCTACACTACACCTCCTCACGATAACCACCTACACAACGAACCACACACCTACACGCGCGCGCAACACCCCCAGACTCACACCAACCTACGACCCGCGCCGCCCCCAGTTTTGGTAGCAATGAGCAT
>Ga0265797_10006274_pt1 | contig 16897 bp, 13 predicted proteins | sample P2T30metagenome_FD_192433 | JGI IMG/M metagenome (GOLD analysis project Ga0265797, IMG submission 192433) | Plant litter microbial communities from East Loma Ridge, Irvine, California - P2 T30 | ecosystem: Environmental > Terrestrial > Plant litter > Unclassified | place: USA: California...
CGCCGGCTGAGCGGGGCTCCGTGGCGGGGCCGTGCGCGGCTCCTGCGCGGGTGGGTGCGGCTCGTGCGGCTCGTGCGCCGCAGCGCACCCCCGGACGCGCACCGCACCCCGTCGCGCAGGGGTGCACTGTCCGTCGAGGGGTGCGGTGCAGCGCGCACGCCGACCGGCCCGGCCGAGCGCGCGGAGCGGGCCGCCCGCGCGGAGCGGGCCGCAGGCGGTTCAGCTGCAGGTGTAGGTGACCCCGTCGACGACGTGGGTGCCGGGGCCGAGCGCCTGGCAGGCCTCGACGGCGGCCGAGATCCCCGTGACGGCCGCGGCGATGCCGCCGAGGGTGAGCAGCAGCACCACGATCGAGATGATGATGCCGGCGAGCGAGAGTCCGCGCGGCTGGCCGGCCCGCCCCAGCTTGCGGAACGAGATGGTGCTCATGACGAGCCCGGCGATCGCGAGGATCCCGAAGAACGAGAGCACGAAGCCGGCGATCTCGAAGCCGCGCGACGGGCGCTCGACGGCGCCGCCGGTGGGTCCGGCCCCGGGCGCCTGCGGCATGCCCCCGTACTGCTGGCTGCCCTGCTGCTGGCCCCCGTGCTGCGGTGCCCCGTCCTGCTGGCCGCCGTGCTGCTGGCCGTCCTGGCCCTGTCCGTACGTCATCCCGGTCCCCCGTCGTCGAGTGGTGCTGGCGACCCGACCCTACCGAGGTGTCGCCGCCGCGGGCCCGCACTGCGGTGCCTTCCTCGCACCGCGGTGCGAAGATCCGCACCGCGGTGCGAGGAGTCCACCGCGGTGCCGTCGGGGCGGGCACCGGCTCGGGGAGGAGGCGGGTCCGTCGCGCGACCGACGCGCGCGGTCCGCGGGTGAGCGACACTCGTCGACGAGGGGGAACACATGGCAGAGGTGCACGACGACCGAGGAGCGGCAGCAGGAGGCGCGCGGCGGCCGGACGGGGAGATGATCGGAGGTGCGCGGCGGCCCGACGCCCCGGCGACCGGGGGCGCGCCGCCGCTCCGGGGGCCGGCCGGCCGAGGCGCGGGCCGCACCATCGCGCTCGTGCTCGGCCTCTCGCTCGGCGTGCCGCTGCTCGGGGTCGGGGCGCTGGCGCTGCTGTTCAGCCCCGCCCCGGTCGTCACCACGGTCACCGGGGCCGACGGCGAGGAGGTCGAGCTGCACTGGGCGGAGCACCCCGGCCGCGCCGGGCTCACGACCCGCGACGCCCTCGACGGGCCGTCGCTCGAGGACGGCCTCGTGCAGGGGGAGGCGCTCGTGTCCGAGATGCAGGAGGCGCTCACCGAGCGGACGGGGCTGACGTGGGCCGAGCCTCCTGCGGTCCAGGTCGAGATGGGCAGCGTGTTCCCCGCCGAGAACGGCTGGGGTGGTCCGTCGCTGCTGCGGACGGTGAACCTGCCGACGGAGCAGACGACGTCGGTGCCGCGGGAGTGGTCCGAGAAGCAGGAGGCGATCGCCGTCGTCGGCGAGGTCGCGGCCCGCCACGGCTGGGGCGAGCCGGTGCTCGACGAGGACCGCTCCCCGCAGGAGCGCGAGGACCGCGTCGAGTCGCTGGGCGGGGCGACGTACGCCGAGCAGGTGCTCGTCGGCGGCATGGTCGAGGGCCCGCACGGCCAGTGGCTCGCGTTCGCGTTCACCGACCTCTCGAAGGACGACGCCGAGGGCACCTTCGCCGAGCGGTACGCCGCCCCCGAGGAGGCGGGCTGGGAGTCCGAGTCGCTGACGCTGGCGTACGGCGCGAACGGCCTCCTGCCCGAGGCGGACCAGGCGGAGTTCGAGCGCCGGGCCGCACCCTTCGCGGGGCAGGAGGCGCCCCCCGAGCAGCTGGACTGACCGGCAGCTCAGCCCGCAGCTCAGCCCGCGGCGCCGCCGGCCGGCCCGACCGCGGGCTCGATGAGCTGCGCGCGCACGGTGACGGCCACGTCGGTGCCCGGCCCGGCGGCGCCGGCCTCGGAGACGGCGGTCCGGAGGTCCGCGGCCGCCCGGGCGAGCACCTCCGGCGTCGAGGCGGCCAGGTCGGTCGCGACGTGCGCGGTGACCGCGAGGCGGCCCTCCTGCCGGTCGACGAGGACCAGGTCGCGGTGCTCGTCGTCGACGAGCCGCGCGGCGACGACCTCGACGGCGGCCTCGAGGAGCGGGCGGGCGTCGAAGACGTCGACCACGCCGGGCACGGCCCGGGCCGTCGCCGTGAGTCGGCGCGCGAGCTCGGCGTCGGCGCGGTCCGCGTCGGCCCGCCCGGCGTCGTCGGCGCGGTCGCGGTCCACGGCCTCGCGCTCGTCGGTCGTCATCGGTCGCCTCCCTCGTCGGTGCCGTCGTCGACGCCGGTGCCCGGCCGCCCGGTGCCGTCGGGCCCCTCGTCGCCGAGGTGCACGTCGTCCACGTGCACGTGGACCTCGGCGACGTGCAGCTGCGTGTGCTGGCCCAGCGCGTCGAGCAGGTGCCCGCGGAGGACGTCGGAGAGGCCGTCGAGCGGGAGGCCGTACCGGGCGGAGACGGTCACGCGCACGGTGACCGGGGCCTCCTGCTCGCCGATCTCGCCCTCGAGCTCGGTGGAGCGCACCACGACGCCGTCGACCGCGTCGCCGACCCGGCGGAGCAGGCCCCGCACGGCGGCCTCGCTCGTGGTGAGGGTGGTGAGCGCGTCGTCGCTGCGCACGGGGACCTCGCGCCCGGCGACGACCTCGTGGCGGACGCTGTCGAGCAGTCCGGCGATCCAGGCGTCGTCGCGGTGCGGCTCGCGCGCGGCCTCGCGCTCGAACGACTCGCGCGAGAGGGTGCCGATCGACTCCAGCGCCTGCAGGGCGAGCCGGCAGGCGGGTGAGCCCTCGATGCGCGGGTCGCGGGGCTCGCGGCCGCGGTCGAGGTAGTCGCCGAGCTCCTCGAGGGTCACGCCGTCGACCGAGCCGTCGTCGGGAGAGGTCATCGCCACTCCTCCATCTCGGCCAGGACGGACCGTCGGGCCCGGGCGAGCTGCCCCCGGACCGTCGAGGGCGTCGTGCCGAGCGCCTCGGCGATCTCGGCGTAGGTCCAGCCCGCGATCTCCCTCAACAGCCAACACCGTCGCTGGTCGAGGGGGAGCAGGTCGACGGCACGCCACACGGCGTCGAGCTGCAGGCGCTGCTCGACGACGTGGTCGGGGGACTCCCGGCGCGGGGCGGGGGGCTCGTGGTCGTCGACGTCGTCGTGGTCGCGCCGCGTGCGGAGCCGGTCGATCGCCTTGTTCGTGACGATGCGCATGAGCCAGTTGCGCAGGCGCTCCGGCTCGTCGAGGCCCGCGAGCCGGTGCCAGGCGGTGAGGAACGACTCCTGCACCACGTCGTCGGCCTCGGCGTCGGTGCCCAGCAGGCGGCTCGCCACCACGCGCATGAGCGGTCCGTGCCGCCGGGCGACGGCCTCGAAGGCCTGCACGTCGCCGTCCCCGGCCCGCAGCGCGAGCGTCGCGTCGGAGGCCTGTGCGAGACGGTCGGCGCTGCTGATGTCGACCTCCCGGGGCTCACGGACGCAGGCGCTGGGAGCGCCGCCCCTCGTGCATATCACGTGACGGTCGCGACGGACCGGCCGCTGGCCGCGGCGTGAGGGTGATCCGCTGGACGAACGGATCCGTGACGATCTGCCCCCTCGACTCGTCTCCATCATCGTGCGCGACGGACGCCCCTCCCCAGGCGGCCCCGTGCAGGAAGGACGACACGATGACTGCACGGACCCCGGCCGACCCGAACGGCCTCACGGGACTCCGGCCGGGACGCTTCACCGAGACGACCGCGACCGCCGACGACGCCCAGGAGGCGCGGGCGTGGCTCGAGGAGCGCTGGAACGGCACCGACTTCCGCGTGCGCGGCGGCGACGCGTTCACGTTCCGCTCCGTCGCGCGCGGCGACGAGCGGCTGACGCTGCACGCCTCGACGCTCACGGCGCACGTCGAGGGCCACGTCCCGTGGCTCGACCGGTACGCGGTGACCTGGTTCCGCGAGGGCGGCACCGTGGTGACCGACGACCGAGGCCGCCTCGAGAGCCGGGGTGCCACGCCCCTCCTGCTGCCCACCGAGCGGCCCTTCTCGTTCACCATGACGCCGCACCGGCAGCAGCTCGTGCAGGTCGACGCCGGGTTCCTCGAGTCGACGGCCACCGAGCGGCACGACGGCCCCGCCCAGCTCGTCGCGTTCGATCGCGACGCCGAGCCGGCGCAGGAGTCGCTGGTCGCCTGGCGCGCGGCGCTCGCCGCGTCGACCGGTGCCGTCGTCGACCCGGCCGCGTCGCCCCTCCTGCGCCTCGAGGCCCAGCGCCGGCTGGTGCTGGCCCTGCTCGACGTGTTCCCGTGGCGCGTGCGCGACGTGCCGCGGGCCGTGCGGCACGCGGGCGCGGGGCGCCTGCGGACGGCGGTGGACTTCGTGCACGACCACGCGGGCGAGCCGCTGACGCCCGAGCTGGTGGCCCGCGCCGCGGGCCTCCACCCGCGCACCCTGCAGCAGGCGATGCGCGAGCGGCTGGGCCTCTCGCCCATGGCGCTGGTGCGGCGCGTGCGCCTCGACCAGGTGCGCCACGAGCTGTCCGAGGCCTCGCCCGGCGAGGTGCAGATCGGCGACGTCGCCCGGTCGTGGGGCTTCGGCAACCTGGGCCGCTTCTCGGCCGCCTACGCGGAGCGGTTCGGGGAGTACCCGCGCGACACGCTGCGGCGGTGAGGCGGGCGGGGTGTGGGGCGCGACTCCTGCGCCTGCGACGGGCCGCGCCCGCGACGGGCCGCGCCCGCGCGCGCCGTCAGTCGGCGGGCACCGCGGTCGACTCGCGCACGGACAGCGTGAGCGGCGGCCCCGGGCGCGACGCGAGCGGCTCGCCCGAGCCCAGCTGGTCGAGCAGCAGCCGGGTCGCCCGCTCGCCGAGCTCGACGGTGTCGCGGGTGAGGGTCGTGAGGGCCGGGCGGACCAGCTGCGCCATGACGGAGTCGTCGAACGACGCCACGGACAGCTGCCGCGGCACGGCGACGCCCATCTCGACGGCCACGCCGAGCCCGGCGACGGCGAGCACGTCGTTGTCGTAGACGACGACCGTCGGGCGGACGGGGCGGGACAGGAGGTCGCGGGTCACCGCCGCCGCCGTGCCGGCCGAGTAGTCGGTGGGGACCGTCTCGGCCGCCTCGAGCCCGACGGTGGCCGCGAAGGCGGCGAGGGCGCGGGTGCGGAGGGCCGTGTGCTCGAACTCGGCGGGGCCGGCGACGTAGGCGATGCGGCGGTGCCCGAGGGCGTGCAGGTAGCCGAAGAGGGTGTCCGCGGCCGAGGAGTCGTCGATCCACACCGAGGGCGCCGCGCCGGGCGCCGAGGGGTGCGAGCCCACGACCACCGCGGGCATGCCGATCTCGTCGAGCAGCCGGAGGCGCGGGTCGTCCTCCCGGGGGTCGATGACGATGACGCCGTCCACGCGGTGGCCGCTCCACCACTCGCGGTAGACCTCGAGCTCCTCCTCGAGGGAGCGCGCGACGAGCAGGTCGAGGGCCACGTGCGGCGGGCGAGAGCCGGTGTCGGGCCCGCGGAGGCCGAGCTGGATGCCGGAGAGCAGGTCGCCGAAGAACGACTCGGTCCCGAGGGCGCGGGCCGGGCGGTTGAGCACGAGGCCGACGGCGCCGGCCCGCGCGCCGCTGAGGGCGCGGGCGGCGGTGTGCGGGCGCCAGTCGAGCTCGCGGGCGATGGCCCTCACCCGTTCGCGCGTCTCGGCGGAGACGCCGGGGCGGTCGTTGAGGGCGAACGAGACGGCCCCGATCGAGACGCCGGCCCGGGCCGCGATGTCGGCGATCGTCGGGCGGCGCGGTCGGGGCACGGCGCGCTCCTCGGGACTGGTCATCAGGCCATCATGCAGGACGAGGCTTGACTATAGCGCTTTAGTGCGTGACGATGACGACACCGATCAGCGACGGAGCTACGGGCTCCGTCGGCGACTGAACCGCTTCAGCACGACCACGTACGAAGGAGTCCGACGTCATGCCCTCACCCCTCTCCGCCCCGCGCCGCAGGCGCACCGCCCTCGGCCTCGCGGCGACCGCCGCGGCCACCGCGCTCGTCCTCACCGGCTGCGCCGGCGGCTCCGACGCGGGCGACGCCTCCGCCGACGGCGCGATCGACGGCTCGATCACGCTGCAGACCTGGTCGCTCACGCCGACCTACCAGGACTACCTCGACGGCGTCATCGCCGACTTCGAGGAGGCCAACCCCGGGGCCAGCGTCGAGCTCGTCGACCAGCCCGGCGAGGGCTACTCCGAGAAGGTGCTCAGCCAGGCCAGCTCGAACACGCTGCCCGACGTCGTCAACCTGCCGCCGGACATCGCGCTGCCGCTCGCCGAGCGGGGGTTCCTCTACGACGTCTCGCAGTCGGACGACGAGCTCGACGACACCTACGTCTCGGGGGCCCTCGCGGCCTACGAGTACGCCGGCGTCGACGGCACCTACGGCTACCCCTGGTACCTCAACACCGACGTCAACTACTGGAACGCGACGCAGATGGACGCCTGCGGCCTCGACTCCGGCTCCGTGCCCGCGACCACCGACGAGCTCTTCGAGCAGGCCGAGGCCATGCACGAGGCCTGCCCCGACGAGTACCTCATGAGCCGCAAGCCCGGCCTCAGCGACTTCAGCCTCACCGGCGCCTCCGTGCTGAACGACGACGGGACGGAGTTCACCTTCGCCGACGACGACGAGGTCGTCGAGCTCATCGACCGCTACGCCGAGGCCTACCAGGACGGCTACCTGCCCCCGACGGTGCTGTCGAGCGACTACCTCGGCAACTCGACGCTCTTCACCCAGGCCAAGGTCGCCTGGACCACCGGCGGCGCCTCGGCCCTCGCCGACATCGTCAAGAACAACCCGAGCCTCGACGGCAACGTCGTCGTCTCGGAGGCGCTCGACACCCCGCCGCTCTACGTGCAGGGCCTCAGCGTCTCGGCGAAGAGCCCGGAGCTCGCCACCGCGAACGCGTTCGCCGCCTTCATGACGAACACCGAGAACCAGAACGCCTTCGGCCACATCGTCAACGTCTTCCCGTCGACCACCGAGAGCGCCTCGGACACGTACTTCTCGGAGGACGACGGCACCACGGGCGGCAAGGCCCGCTCGATCGCCTTCGCGTCGCTCGAGCAGGCGGAGAACCTCACCCCCGTCCAGGCGAACCCCGCCATGACGACGTTCCTCGACCAGCAGATCGCGCTGGCCATGCAGGGCGACGTCACGAGCGAGGAGGCGCTGCAGACCGCCCAGGACAAGATGAACCAGCTCCTGGCCCAGGGCTGAGCGGCCGGAGGACACCGTCGTGCGCGCCACCCGCTCCGTCACCCCCTGGCTCTTCGTCGCCCCCGCCCTGGTCTGGCTGCTCGTCTTCAGCCTCTGGCCGTCGCTGAACACCCTGCGGCTGGCGTTCACGAACGCCAGCCCGCTGGGCGGGGCGACCGAGTTCGTCGGCCTGCAGAACTTCGAGACGCTGCTCGGCGACCCGCAGGTCTGGCTGGCGCTGCTCAACAGCGTGATCTACATGGCGGTGTGCCTCCCGCTGCTGACCCTCCTGCCCCTGCTCATCGCGACGCTCGTCGAGAAGAAGCTGCCGGGCATCGCGTTCTTCCGCACCGCGTTCTACACGCCGGTGATCGCGTCGGCGGTCGTCGTGGGCCTCATCTGGACCTGGATCCTCGACGACCGCGGCATCGTCAACGAGATGGCGCAGGCGCTGCAGGTCGTGCAGGGGCCGCTGCCGTTCCTCACCGACCGCTGGCTGCTGCTGTTCAGCGCCATCAGCCTCACGGTCTGGAAGGGCCTGGGCTACTACATGATCATCTACCTGGCCGCGCTGGGGAACGTGGGCCGCGACCTGCACGAGGCCGCCGCCATCGACGGCGCCGGGGCGGTCCGCCGCTTCTGGAGCGTCACGGTGCCCGGCGTGCGCGGCACGATGACGCTCATCGCGATCCTCGTCTGCGTCTCGGCGCTGCGCGTGTTCTCGGAGCTGTTCATCCTCACCAACGGCACGGGAGGGCCCGGCGGGCAGGTGCAGTCGCTCGTCATGCTCATCCAGCAGTACGCCCGCGGCTTCACGGGCAACATCGGCTACGCGTCGGCGCTCAGCCTGCTGCTGTTCGCCGTGACGCTCGTGCCGATGATCGCCCTCGCCCGCATCAACAGCAAGGCAGACCGATGAGCACGACGACCACCACCCCCGAACCCGCCCTCGGCGGCGCCCAGGGCGCCGTCACCCCCGGCCCGTCGGTGGCGGGCGCCCGGCCGCCGCGCCGGGGCCGCCGCCTCATCGGCATCGACTCGATGGGCGTCGGCGAGCGGATCCTCCGCTACGTGCTCCTGGTCTTCGTGCTGTTCATCAGCATCGGGCCGTTCCTCTGGCAGTTCTCGACCTCGATCAAGGGCAGCGGCGAGGACATCTACACCCGCACCCCGAGCTTCGTGCCCGCGGAGCCGACCTTCCAGAACTACGTCGAGGTGGCCCAGGCGATCCCGGTGTTCGGCTACATCGCCAACTCGCTCGTCGTCGCGGCGATCGACGTGGGCGGCAACGTGCTCTTCGCCACGCTCGCCGGCTTCGCCATCGCCCGCCTGAGGTTCCGTGGCCGCAAGGTCGTGCTGGGGCTGTTCCTCGCGACCCTCGTGCTGCCGGGCGAGGTGACGATCGTGTCGCAGTTCCTCACGATCCGCGACCTCGGCCTCGCCGACACCCTGCTGGGCGTCGCGCTGCCCGGCATGATCGCCGCGCTCAACGTGCTGCTCATGTACAACGCGTTCCGGCAGGTGCCGGAGGAGATCGACCAGGCGGCCGTCATGGACGGCGCGAACGCGTGGCAGCGCCTCGTGCACATCGCGCTGCCCGCCGTGCGCGGCACCATCGCCGTGGTCGCGATCTTCTCGTTCATCGGCGCGTGGGACGACTTCCTCTGGCCGCTCATCGTGCTCACGACGCCCGACAACTTCACGCTCACCATCGGGCTGCAGTACCTGTCGGGCACCTTCGGCAACGACCAGCGCCTGGTGGCGGCGGGCACGATGATCGCCTTCATCCCCATCGCGATCGTCTTCGGCTGCCTGCAGCGGTACTTCTTCAAGGGCCTCGAAGAGGGCGGGGTGAAGGGCTGATGCGCGCGGGCGTCAACTACACGCCGTCGCACGGCTGGTTCCACTCCTGGCTCGAGCTCGACCTCGACCGGGTGGCCCGCGACCTCGACCAGGTGGCCTCGCTCGGGGTCGACCACGTGCGGATCTTCCCGCTCTGGCCCGTCGTGCAGCCCAACCGCACGCTCGTGCGGGAGCGCGCGCTCGACGACGTCGTCGCGGTCGTCGACGTCGCGGCGCGCGCCGGGCTCGACGTCAGCGTCGACGCCGTGCAGGGCCACCTGTCGAGCTTCGACTTCGTGCCCTCGTGGCTCGAGAGCTGGCACCGCCGCAACCTCTTCACCGACCCCGACGTGGTCGCGTCGACGGCCGAGTACGTGCGGCGCCTCTCGCTCGCCGTCGGGGGCCGCCCCAACCTGCTGGGCGTCACGGTCGGCAACGAGCTCAACCAGTTCGCCGGACCGCCGCACCCCACGCCCCACGAGGTCGACGCCGAGGGCGCGTCGGCGTGGCTGCGGGCCGTGACGACGGCGGCCCGGGCCGGCCTGCAGGAGGCGCGGGGCGACTCCGGCGGTCCGCTCCCGTGGGTGACGCACGCCATGTACGACGCCGCCTGGTACGACGACCGGCAGCCCTTCGGCCCGGCGCACGCGGCCGACCACGGCGACGCGACCATCACGCACTCGTGGGTCTTCAACGGGGCGGCGCAGCTCGCCGGGCCGCTGGGCCCCGGGTCGGTGCGGCACGGCGAGTGGCTGCTGCAGCTGGCCGCCGCCTGGAACGCCGACCCGGCCCGACCGAACTGGCTGCAGGAGGTCGGCTCGCCGACCAACGTCGTGCCCGTCGCGGACGCCCCCGACTTCGTCGAGGCGACCCTGCGCCACGCGGCCGAGGTGCCGCACCTCTGGGGCGTCACCTGGTGGTGCTCGCACGACGTGTCGCGCAGCCTCGCGGACTTCCCCGACCTCGAGCACGACCTCGGCCTGTTCACCGCCGACAACGAGCCCAAGCCGACCGGGCGGCGCTTCGCCGAGGTGGTCGCCGAGCTGCGCGACCGCCCCGAGCCGGTGCCGTCGCCCGACGCGGTCGTGCTCGACGACGTCGACGCCGGGGGCCGTCCCGTGGCCGGGCACCGCGCCTCCTGCGCACCGGGCGGGGCCACCGCCCTCGCCTGGCTGCGGCTCGCCGAGCGCACCGGGCGGGGCCCCCAGGTGGTGCTCGCGTCGCGCCTCGACGAGCCCGGGCACCTCGCCTCGCGCGGGGTGCGGGCCCTCCACAGGGTGACCGGCGGCGCGTCCGTCCCCCTCGAGGTGGCGCACCCGGCCACGATGCCCTGATCCCCTGGCAGGCTCGACGCACCGGTCGACGCCGACCGGTGCGCCGCACCCGCCGACCTGCCCCAGCCCCCCGCACCGCGGTCCACCGCACCGCAGACCCCCGCACCGCACCCCGACCGTCACCGACCTGCCGGCCCGTCCGGCGAGAGGCACGCATGCACGACGACATCCCCCTGACCACCGGCCGAGCCCTCCGCGTGCTCACCGAACGGGTGCTGCCCGCGGTCCACGCCGTCTCGACCCCGCTCGAGGTCTCGTGGCACGTGCTGCCCGGCGAGCCCGTCCCGCCGGCCGAGGGCCTCGCCCTCGACTACGAGCCCTACGAGGTGGGCACGCCGTGGGGCGCCGCCTGGGGCACCACCTGGTTCCGCGTGCGCGGCACCGTGCCCGAGGCGTGGGCCGGGCGACGCGTCGAGGCGGTGCTCGACCTCGGCTTCGACGTCAACATGCCCGGGTTCCAGTGCGAGGGCCTGGTCTACCGCGCCGACGGCACGCCCGTGAAGTCGATCAACCCGCGCAACCAGTGGGTGCTCGTGAGCGAGGCCGCCGAGGCCGGCGAGCAGGTCGAGTGGTTCGTCGAGTGCGCCTCCAACCCCGTGCTGCTCGACTACCACCCCTTCTTGCCGACGCAGGAGGGCGACGTGCGGACCTCCTCGCCGCGTCCCCTCTACGTGACGCGCCGCATGGACCTCACGCTCTTCGAGCCCGAGCTGCACGAGCTGGCCCTCGACCTCGAGGTGCTCGTCGAGCTGCAGGCCGAGCTGCCGCAGGGGCCGCGCCGCATGCGGATCCTCCAGGCGCTCGACGACGCCCTCGACGTGCTCGACCTGCAGCACCTCGCCGAGACCGCGCCCGCCGCGCGTGCGGCGCTCGCCCCGGCGCTGGCCTCGCCCGCCGACGCCTCGGCCCACCGCGTCTCCGCCGTCGGGCACGCGCACATCGACTCCGCCTGGCTCTGGCCGGTGCGCGAGACGATCCGCAAGGTCGCGCGCACGACGTCGTCGATGACCGAGCTCATCGACGCCACCGACGACTTCGTCTACGGCATGTCGAGCGCGCAGCAGTACGCCTGGATCAAGGAGCACCGGCCCGAGGTGTGGGAGCGCGTGAAGGCGGCCGTCGCCGCCGGGCGCTTCCTGCCGCTGGGCGGCATGTGGGTCGAGTCCGACACGGTCATGCCCACCGGCGAGTCGATCGTGCGCCAGTTCTCGCAGGGCCAGCGCTTCTTCGAGCGCGAGCTCGGCGTGCGGCCCAAGGGGGTCTGGCTGCCCGACAGCTTCGGCTACTCGCCCGCGCTGCCGCAGCTCGTGCACCGGGCCGGCTTCGAGTGGTTCTTCACGCAGAAGATCTCGTGGAACCAGGTCAACAAGTTCCCGCACCACACGTTCCTCTGGGAGGGCATCGACGGGTCGCGGGTGTTCTCGCACTTCCCGTCGATGGACACCTACAACTCGCAGCTCTCGGGCAGCGAGGTGGCCAAGGCCAGCGTGCAGTTCCGCGAGGCCCGGCTCGCGTCGGGCTCGATCGCCCCCGTCGGCTGGGGCGACGGCGGCGGCGGCACCACGCGCGAGATGACCGGCAAGGCGGCCCGCCTCGCCGACCTCGAGGGCAGCGCGCGCGTCGCGTGGGAGCACCCCGACGCCTTCTACGAGCGCGCCCGGGCCGAGCTCGTCGACCCGCCCGTGTGGGTGGGCGAGCTGTACCTCGAGCTGCACCGCGCCACGCTCACCTCGCAGCACCGCACGAAGCAGGGCAACCGCCGCACCGAGCACCTGCTCGTCGAGGCCGAGCTGTGGTCGGCGACCGCCGCCCTGCGCACGGGCACCGCGTACCCGTACGACGAGCTCGACGCGCTCTGGCAGACGGTCCTGCTGCACCAGTTCCACGACATCCTGCCGGGCACCTCGATCGGCTGGGTGCACCGCGAGGCGGTCGCCGAGTACGCGCGGGTCGAGGCCGCGGCACGCGCGATCATCGCCGCGGCGCACGGCGCGCTCGTCGGCGAGGGCACGACGCCGATCGAGGTGAACCCCGCCCCCGTCGCGCGGCACGGGGTGCCCGCCCTCGGGGCGCGCCCCGTGGTGGCGACCACGGACTCCGGCCCCGCCGTCGTGCTCGCCGACCGCGAGGGCGGCGGGTTCGTGCTCGACAACGGCGTGGTGAGGGTCGAGGTCGACCAGGAGGGGCTGGTCGCCTCCGCCGTCGACCTCGCCTCGGGCCGCGACGCCATCGCCCCCGGCGCCGTCGGCAACCTGCTGCAGCTGCACCAGGACTTCCCGAACATGTGGGACGCCTGGGACGTCGACCGGTTCTACCGCAACAGCGTCGTCGACCTCCGCGACGTCGACCGGCTCGAGGCCGAGGTCGACGAGCACGGCGTCGCCCGGGTGCTCGTCGCGCGCTCGTTCTCGGAGTCGTCGATCGTGCAGACGCTCTCCCTCGCGCCCGGCGACCGTGCCCTCGTCGTCGACCAGGTCGTCGACTGGCACGAGACCGAGAAGTTCCTCAAGGTCGCGTTCCCGCTCGACGTGCGGGCCGAGCACACCACCGCCGAGACCCAGTTCGGCGCGGCGAAGCGGGTGACCCACGTCAACACCTCGTGGGAGGCCGCCAAGTTCGAGACGTCGATGCACCGCTTCGTGCTCGTCGACGAGCCGGGCTTCGGCGTCGCCCTCGTCAACGACTCGATCTACGGCTACGACACCACGCGCACGGCCGACGAGGGACGCGTGACGACGACCGTGCGGCTGTCCCTGCTGCGCGCACCGAGGTTCCCCGACCCCGAGACCGACCAGGGCACGCAGACGCACCGGTTCGGGCTCGTCGTGGGCACCGACCTCGCCGGCGCCACGGCCGAGGGGGCCGCGATGAACCTCGACCCCACCGTCGTGCTCGGCGACCACGGCTCCGAGCCGCTGGTCGAGGCGTCGCCCGAGGTGGTCGTGTCGAGCGTGAAGCTCGCCGACGACCGCTCGGGAGACCTCGTCGTGCGCGTCTACGAGCCGGTCGGCCGACGGGTGCGGGCGACCGTGCGGCTCGACCTGCCGGTCGCGTCGGTCGCGTCGGTGAGCCTGCTCGAGGAGCCCCTCGCCGACGCCGAGCCGCTCGAGGTCGGCGCCGACGGCACGGTCGAGCTCGCGCTCGGCGGGTTCGAGGTGCGCACGCTCCGCGTCGTGCGGTCGGCCGGCGCGTGACCGCGGCGGGCGGGGTCGGCAGCGGCGGCGGCGGTCGGGCCGGGGCGGGTGCCCCGGCCGGGGCCGAGGCCGGGGTCGTCGGGCTGCCGCCCGTCGGGCGCGACGGCGGTCCGAGCACGGCCGTCGCCGCGGCAGACGGTCGGGGCGCCACCTCGCCCGAGGCCTGGCGCGTCCGCGTCCCGGCCGGCACCGGGCTGGTGCGTGCCGAGCTGTCGGGCGCCGCCGTCGACCGGGTCGTCGCCGCGGGGGAGGAGCTCCGCTGGCAGCTCTTCCCGGAGGGCGGCGACGCCCCCTTCGCCTCGCTCTGGGCCGCCACCTCGGCCGCCGTCGACCTCGAGCTCGACGACGGCCGCTGGCTCTCCGAGGTCCCCGGCCTCGTCGACCAGTACGGCGGCGCCCTCGGCGCCGACGCGCAGGGCGCCGACCAGCGCCTCTGGGTCGACCAGTGGAACCTGCGGCGGGTCGACCTCGACGCCGTGGCCGGCGCCCGCGTGGTGCGCGCGGTCGTGACCGTGCGCGCCTGCCCGGACCGCGACCTCCTGCTCTTCGTGGACGACGTCGCCGTGCGGCCCCGGCCGCCCGAGCCCATGACGCCGCTCGACCACGTCCGCACCACCCGCGGGACCCAGTCGTCGGGGCGGTTCTCGCGCGGCAACTGCGCGCCCTTCGTGGCGGTGCCGCACGGCGGCGTCCTGGGGCTGCCGACCACCGACGCCACGCGGGCCGACTGGCCGTACTCGTGGCACGAGCACGGCCGACCCGGCGACGGCCGGCCCACCCTGCAGGCCTTCTCGACGTCGCACCTGCCCAGCCCCTGGATGGGCGACCGCGGCGTGCTCCAGGTCATGCCGAGCCCCCTCGAGCACCCCGACACGAGCCCCGAGGGCCGTGCGCTCGCCTTCGACCACGCCGACGAGGTCGACCGGCCGCACTCGTACCGCGTCGCGCTCGAGGGCGGCGTCACCGCCGAGCTCGTCGCCGGCGAGTTCGCCCTCGGCCTGCGCCTCGGCTTCGAGGGCGACCGCGGCTCGGTCGTGCTCGACCACCACGGGCGCGTCCGCGACGTCGAGCTGCACCGCGAGGGCGACGAGCTCGTCGTCGACCTCGTGCTCGACGACCGCGCCGAGACGCCCCCGCACCACGTGCACCTGCGGGTGCCGCACGTCGTCGACGAGCACCTCGCCGTGCACCGGCACCGCCTGCGCGGCCACGTCGTCGTCGACGCGTCGGCCGGGCCCGTCGACGTGCTGCTCGGCATCTCCACCGTCGACGCGGCGACGGCCAGGGCGAGCCTGCGCGTCGCCGGGGGCGTCGACGCGATGCGCGCCGAGGGCGAGCGACGGTGGGCCGAGGTGCTCGGCACCGTCGAGGTGCACGGCGCGACCCTCGACCAGCGGGTCTCGCTGTGGTCGGGCCTGTACCGGCTGTTCCTCTTCCCCACGCGGCACGGCGAGGCCCCGGACGGCGGCGTGCCCCGCTCGCGCAGCCCCTACGGCGACGTCCTCTCGAGCCCGCTCCGCGAGCGGCCCGGGCCGGAGGTCGTGGCCGGCCCGTACTCGTCGACCAACGGCTTCTGGGACACCTACCGCACCGCCTGGCCGCTGCTCGGCCTGCTCGCCCCCGCCTCGGCGGGCGCCCTCGCGCAGGGCTTCGTGCAGCACCACCTCGACTCCGGCTGGACCCCGCGCTGGAGCGCCCCGGGCGCCGAGGACGTCATGACCGGCACGACGACCGACACGGTGTTCGCCGACCTGCTCGTCAAGGGCGTGCCGGGCCTCGACCTCGAGCAGGCGCACGCGAGCGCCGTGACCAACGCCACCGTGCCGGCCCGCGACCCCCGGGTCGGGCGCAAGGGCCTGCACCCCGGCCTGTTCCGGGGCTGGGTCGACACCGACACCCCCGAGGGCATGTCGTGGACCCTCGACGCCGCGATCAACGACTGGTCCGCCTCGCGCACGGCGGCCCTCGTCGCCGCCCGGCACGCGCCGGGCACCCCCGAGCACGAGCGCGCCTCGACGGAGGCCGAGTGGTTCGCCCGGCGCTCCGTGCAGTACCGCACCGTCTTCGACCCCGAGCGCGGCTTCTTCGTGGGGCGGCGGCCTGATGGGACCTGGCGCGTGCCCGCCGCCGAGTTCGACCCGGACGAGTGGGGCCACGACTACACCGAGACCAACGCCTGGGGCACCGCCTTCACCGTGCCGCACGACGGCGCCGGGCTCGCCGACCTGCACGGCGGCGAGCAGGCGCTGGGCGAGGCGCTCGACCGGTTCTTCGCCCGCCCCGAGACCGGGGCCGTCGAGAAGAGCGGGTCGTACGGCTTCGCCATCCACGAGATGACGGAGGCGCGCGACGTGCGCCGGGGCATGCTCGGGCTCTCGAACCAGCCCGCGCACCACATCCCGTTCATGTACTCGTTCGCCGGCCGCCACGACGACGCGCACCGCGTCGTGCGCGACGCGCTCGACCGCCTCTTCGTGGGGTCCGACGCGGGCCAGGGCTACCCCGGCGACGAGGACAACGGCGAGATGAGCGCCTGGTGGGCGTTCGCGACGATCGGGCTCTACCCGCTCGTCCCCGCCTCGGGCACGTACCTGCTGCTGCCGCCCGCGGTGGAGCGCACGGTGCTGCGCCCGGTCGGCGGGCCGCCGATCACGATCGTCGTCACGAACCCCGAGGAGCGCGGCCGGTACGTCCGCAGCGTGCGCGTCGACGGCCGGCCCTGGCACGACGTCTCGATCGACCACGCGACGCTCGTCGCCGGTGCGACGGTCGAGTTCGAGCTGTCGCCGACGCCGTGCGGCTGGGCCGCCGACTCCCGGCCCGTCTCGGCCTCGCAGGTGCACGGCTGGACGACCCCGCTCGTCGACGCCACGCTCGGCGCGGCCGTCGACGGGCCGCGCCACGCGGCGGCGCTCGTCGACGACACGGCGGCGCGGGCGGTCACGGTGGCCGACGGCAGGAGCCTCGAGGTCACCTTCGCGACGCCCGTCGCCGAGGTCGGCCTCTGGACCGTCACGGTCGACGACCCCGCCGCGTGCTCGTGGACCCTCGAGGCGCTGCTGGCCGACGGTGGCTCCGAGGTCGTCGACGAACGGCACGGCGAGCGCTTCGACCGGGCGGGGCAGACCCGGGCGTTCCGCGCGGCGACCGTCGGCCGGGGAGGCGGGGGCGTGCGCGGCGTGCGCCTCACCGCCCGGGGCGACCTGCGACTCCGGCAGCTCGAGGTGCTCGGTTGAGCCCCGGAGGGTTGACTAAAACGGTTTAGTCGCGCAGG
>Ga0265797_10006275_pt1 | contig 16897 bp, 11 predicted proteins | sample P2T30metagenome_FD_192433 | JGI IMG/M metagenome (GOLD analysis project Ga0265797, IMG submission 192433) | Plant litter microbial communities from East Loma Ridge, Irvine, California - P2 T30 | ecosystem: Environmental > Terrestrial > Plant litter > Unclassified | place: USA: California...
CTGCGAGTACAACTCCCACAGCCATTGCACTCCTGTCTTCTGATAGTCGAAGAGCGCAGGATAGATGTCGCCGGGTATGTGTAACCCGCCTTCAAAGACTGTATCAGTCCGCGTAGGGTGAGGAAGGTGCCATTCGTCGTCATTCTCGTCGACGTCTGCAAGGACGCCATCATGCTCTTCGTCCTTGGAGCCGTTGATGTCTCCATCTAGTCGCCCGTCAGAAGCTTGTTGACCCCTGTGGCGTGCTCGAGCGGTACTTCGCCTATGCACCCAACTACTGAGACGTTTCCTGTACACCGTTTCGTTCCCGTCGTCTATCCCTGCAAGATCTTCCTGAGTTGCCGCATTCTCAACGGCCTTCTCTTTTTTGCCTCTTCTACCCTTACGCTTAGGAGAAGCAGCAGTGTCAAGCGCGAAGTCGTCTTCGACCTCCTCGTCATGCGATTCGTCCGATGCTTCGCCACGCCCTGCAGCATCAATGTCCTCTTCCGGAACGTACACGCTGTCGGACTCGTCAGCAGTGCCACTTGGTCCTTCTGACGTTTTTCGAGCCTGTCGACGGCTTTGCAATCGTCTCCGCTTCGCAGGTCGCTCAGAGGCATACTCCTCTTCCTGTAACCTGCGCGCAATCTCAGCATCCGTTTCCGCATTAGTCGCAGTATCGCTGGCGTCCTCTGCCTCGAAACCAGGCGCCATTAAGTTGCGGTGCGACACGGGCCCCGCGGCATTTGCTCCCTGATCTTCCTCCTCTGGCATTGCGTCTTCTTCGTCCTCGGCATCCATGAGAACATCGCCCAAGCTTGAAGACGTGCGAAGTAGTTGGTTTCCGAGCTTCGAGAATGGCGTGATCTTGCCGGTCCGTATCAGGTATTCGCGCTGGCTCTCGCCAGGCATGCGCCTGTTGCCTTCCTCTTCAACGAGACTGCCAGCATCCTGCTCACCATCCCCGTTTTGCTGCCGCTCATCCATGCGTTTCTGGATCTGTTCGAGATCTTTGTCGAAGCCTTCTATCTGCACCTTGTAATGCTGCACCTCGGCGCGGATCTTCTGTTTCGTAGCATGATTGCCAAACTCGGTGAGCTTCTGCTCAAGCCTCCGCACCTGTCCATCCAATCTGTCGCGATCTTTCTGTGTCTTGGCTAGGCGCTTCTGGTCTCGTTCGTCTGCTTGCTTAAGCAATAACTTGTCCGCCTGTCGGCCGATGTCGCGCTCGAGGTCATCTTGGTCCCGCACACCTGTTGCGAGCTCTGCTAGTTGTGCTGCTTCATCCTGCTCCTCTGTGTCCTCGTGCGCCTGATTATCGCTAGGGTTGTCGCTAGGGGCCTCATCATGTGCCTGCTGATCGTGCACATGTTGGGTGGTCTGATCGTCGCGAAGGTTTTCGGGAGATTCGGTCTGCATCTCGGGCTCGAGTGCGACGTGAGGGTCTACAGCATTGTCCATGACTGCTAGTTGTTGGAGGTCGGCAACTGAGTAAGCTTTGAGCAGATCAGTCCGCTGTCGATGCTGCGCGTGGCGCCGTCGCGAGTGATTGAACGAGTGGTCGGATCGAGATTACATCTCCTAGAATTGAGCGTTACGTGCTTAAGCGCAGCATGCACGATCAGGGGTCCTGATGCCCGAAAGATGATATTATTGTCGTGGAGTTTTGGGACTCGAGCATGTGAAGGTACATGTAGGCAGCAAGCACTTTGAGCAGTCGCGATCTCGAAAGCGTGAAGCAGTGACGTAGGAGACAAGCGGCTTGAAGGTCGATCGCTTTGATCGCTTGGAGAAATCTAAAGCACCGACCATCACCATCTTAGCGCGTGTATAGACCTTACCCTTTCCTACATCGGCGTTGCCCATAACTCTACATGTAGTGCATGCACTGGCTTCATGACATGACATCTCTTCGACGCGTCTCGACTCTTGCAGCCAGGCCACAACTGCACACACAACGCGCGACTCAAGGAATCGGGTCGGAACTGCTCTTCCAGAACCAGTATCAAGCGCGATATCACTCAAGACTTGCCACCGAGAAGGCCTCTGACCTGACAAGTCGGACTTTTCCTCGTGCGCACAGCCCAAATCACGGATCTCGAGTCTTGGGAGCCCCTCGAATCCAGCAATTACATGCACGGCGATGGCAAAGCAATGATGAAAGCTACTTCCAGCGATGGACTCCCGCAGTGGGCGCAGAGCCCGGGTTCGACCCAGCTGTTCGGGATCCAAAGCCTGATCACTTGAGCCCGAAATCTCGCGTCGAGATACAGGTGGTTGACTACTCAAATGACCGTTTGGTCATCCACAAACCGGCCAGCTCTACACTGGAAGACTTCTTCAAAGACACCCCGAAGCCCTCGTGGGCGAGCTGCCGTTGGATTTACGTCAACGGCATTGAGCCAGAAGTCGTGAGATGTCTAGGTACTCACAAAAATTTGCACCCATTAGCCCTTGAAGACGTCCTAGATATGCAGACGCCTACCAAAGTGAATTGGTACGAGAACCACTGCTATCTAGAGATGAACATGGTCAAGCTTACGGAGCCCTTCCGTGGCGCAACAAGTGCCTCAAATCGTCTGCACAGCTTCGACGGTCCCAGATCGCGGTCTTTGGCATCAGATAAATTCGGCTTGTCGTGGGAGCAAGTGTCTGCTTTCCTGACTGCCGATGGAACTGTCATCACCATCTTTGAGCACTCAGGCAAAGACGTCTTCCAACCCATCCTCGCACGACTACAATCCTCGCAAACGGTCGTTCGCTCTAGCAACGACCCATCGATGCTACTACAAGCCGTCATTGATACCACAGTCGACCTCTCCCTCCCAATTGGGAAAGCAGTCGCAGAAATCTTTGATGATCTGGAGCGCGCAGTTCTCTACAACCCACGCATCCCGCAATCGAAACAGCTGCACATCCTCCGATCTGGTCTCACACTACTTCTAAACAATACCATAGCTATTGGCGGCTTGGTAAAGACACTCTGCGACCACCGACCAGTCACAGATCTCAACGAAGCGCCTACGGCGCCATCCGTGTCAGCACCTTCGCCCCGCGTCCAAGTAGGCAACAGCCAATCTCAGATCTCACCAATGGCACGCATGTACTTTCAAGACGTACAAGATCATATCCAAACCCTTTCGAACTCGACGCATATGAGCATCCGCTCGGCTGAGAACCTTTCATCACTCATCTTCAACAGTATCACAGCCAACCAGAACGAGAGTGTGCGGAAATTGACGCTGGTATCGTCTTTCTTCCTGCCGTTGACGTTCTTGACCAGCTACTTCGGCATGAACTTCGACACGATGCCTTCCGTCAACGACCAGAACGAGCTGTTCTTCTGGGGCATCGCAACGCCAGTAATGTTTGGCACACTGATTCTGCTTACTGTTGGTCCCAAGTGGCGTGGCATGATCTCATGGTTGAAAAAGGGAAGGAAAATGCGAGAGAGATAGACTGGTGTCGAAGATTGCATGAATTGCCGGTAATGTAAACTATGTAATGTATGATTATGACGGATGTCGACAGCTCCAAGGCACTCGTATGTCACTTGTTTCACCTGTTTTCTAGTCATGCAATAGCTGGCAGCCAACCGATGAAACAGCACGAGTGTACCCAAGTCATCTTGAAACTTCGACCGTGAGTGAAATGTGGGGAAAGCTTGATGGAAGCAAGTCTCAAGTGTAAGCATCATCTGTACCTTGCTGATCCTTCCTTACGATACCTCCACCAACATCCATGTCCAACAGACTGATAAATCTAAAGAACCATCTGAACAGAGCAGCAGCCACAATGTCGACGACAGCCAAATTAAACCCTCGGAACTTTCCTCGACCGCCTCTCTGCGAGCGAACGAACCGCCACCTCCAAGTGGTCTGGAACGGCACCACAATCGCAGAAACAAAAGAAGCCTTCTGGGTTCTAGAGACATACCACCCACCGACATACTATCTGCCTCCCAGCTCTCTCAAAATTCAATTGGAACCCACTGCCCGTCGCTCATACTGCGAGTGGAAAGGGCACGCCACCTACTACGCCGTGTCCAACCCAAACGATCCGAAGGACGTTGTCAAGGACCGTATCTGGAGCTACGATTCGCCGACTGAAGGGTTCAAGGGCATCAATGGGTTTCTGAGCTTCTACGCTGGGCCCTGGGAGTGTTTTGTCGATGGAGAGAAAGTCGAGGCCCAGCCTGGGGACTTTTATGGAGGCTGGGTGACCAGTGACATTGAGAAAAGCTCGGTCAAGGGTGCACCAGGAACAAGAGGGTGGTAGAGGTGTTTTGCTGTTTCCGGCATCTCTTCTCGACCAAGTCTATCAATTAGACACCGTCTAAGTATCGTCTGCTCCTCCAACTGCTTGCCTCACTCTCCACGTCCGATTGCGTTTGACCTGACCTCGACGTCGACCTCACCCTCGAACTCACTTCACGCCCCACTTCCGCTCCCACTCGTCCCTCCCGCATTCATCCCGCCCCAGCTTCCCAGCCAACCAGCGGTTGAGCAAGCATCAAATATCGAGCAAAACGCGGTCCGGTCCATTCTGATACTGCAAGGTCGCCGTTTCAATGCGGGACTGCCTAATTAGGAAGCACAAACTAGGTAGACCCCTGCTATGAGCTGTGTTCCCAAGCGTCGAGGACGACCTCACGTCGAGCTTTGATTGTCGGGCTGGCTGGTATGTTTCGGTTGCCGTTGATAGGCCTGTTTGGATGCTCATACTATCGGTCGCAGCTCAAAACCTGACACTCCGTGCCAACGAGATGACAATCCATCTTCGATACTCTCTTGCCCGTACCGAAGTTCTGGAGTGGTGGTACCATCGATCGCGACTCGAAAACAAACGCTCTATGCCAACGAAACAACAGTGCAGGACTCAACATCCGTCACCTCGAGGCACATGTCAATTCACACGAAGAAAGAAGAGAGAGACACCATAAGGGGTAGGCGTCTCAAAGTGCTATGAGAGCATAAGCACACAGTAAGAAGCTTGTCCGGAGGCGAGTGAAGCGTCACGTGTGCGGCTCGCATCTTCCTTGGCTGCTCGCTTCGCTTCCAAGTCTTCATCAGACTCAAGTCCCTCACTGACTGTTCTCACTGACCTTCCTCTCGACCCGTCAACAATGAAAAAATTGACAACATCAAACGAGTCGCTAAGAGCGAGGGACGCAGTTCTTGCGACCCACGAACTCTTCGAGACAATACTTGACCAACTACCTTTCCTCGATTTAGTCCTCGTCACCAGAGTGAACCAATACTTCCACCGCTTCATCGGCAGATCAAAGAAGTTGAAACGAAAGCTGTTCATACTACCCATTGCATCAACCAAACACGAACTCAACAAATATGGCGTGGTCGGCTCCTCGATCACACAGGAGAGCTTGATGGAAGACCCGATCCTCGAGCCTGTGAACCTACTCCCTTACTTCCTGGTCAACAGCTCGTTCCCAAAAACCGCGCACCTATCCGAACGAGCAGTACGATCCACCTGCCTACCATACGACAAACACCTCACCAACCCACCGTGTGCACACCTGACGGTCCACTTCACTTACGTCTGCGTCGCTCCTGACGGCACGCACATCCAGCTCGAGGCAATCCGCAGCTCGTACCGGGCAAAAGGAGTCACACTCTTGTCGGTCGAACAGATGTTAGCTCAGAGAGGAGCGGTCAAGGTGCTTTGCGGGCAGCGCACAAAGTTCAAGGCGCAAAACGGCTCTCTCAGGACAGACTCGACAATGCATGACGAGATCGACCACTTCGAGCGACTGTATGATTGCAAGATGAAGATCCATCTACCGCAGACCACGCTTACGCTGTACGCCAACATTCTGCCGCAGGAAGCGGATGCGGCATGAAGGAGTATTTGTTGGGAGAATCACAGACAACAGGCCGTGTTCATAGTTTTCAAAAAGGACACCTGATGCGGCACGATTCTCAGCGGTATCCCCTTGCTCGAATCGCTGGTTTCTCAGGTACTACACTCCTGATGTGTGAGGAGATTAGAGATGTTGGGAATACAAAGCAATTCTTCGATACGTGATGAATCGTCCTCGTCGTAGGTTTCTCTTCTCTTTTCCCAATGTCTCTTTTGAAGACCGATTAGTCTATCTGTTGTAGTAGGCAATGTCCTTCGCAACTGTAACACAGAGTAAAGCTGCAAGATACAACACAGATGCATTGACTTCATCTGACGATCGAAAGCGACAACTGCATGAGCTATCTCACTAAAAGGGATGGCTCTATCAAGAACGTCTGATCCGAACTAGATTTGCTTGTGATCAAATCAGTCTTTTGCAAGCCATAGTATTCTCTGGAACTTGTACCGGGCGAACCGCAGCTCGTATAATTTTACAATAGTACAATAGGGCTCTTTCTAACTTTTCGTACAGACACCCAGTCATTACCTCGTCCAACCATGGTTCCAGCCATCCTTGGGCGGGGTGTCGGTCTGTATCCTTGCGTACTCAATGGGCACGCCCTCCCAGATACCCTTCTTCTGCATTGCAAGCCTGTAAAGCTTGCCAATCTGTTGGCCCTCTGCTTCAGGTTCACCAAGCTTGAGCCTCTCCGCTGCGGTCAGACCCCGGGTGTCGATCAGACGAAGCGCCTCGCACGCGGTAGCCATGCTGTTGTACTGCCTTTCGAGGTCGAGCTGATGCTGGGTCCTCTGCTTTGCCTGGTAAAGTTGCCATGCGCGGTGAATCGTCCAGTGGCGGAGAGCGCGGTTGCTATAGGAAAACCATGTTAGTAAGAGTGCAGCCGAGATTCGTTGGTGTTCGCGTACCGAGAGAAGCGTAGTGGCCGAGGTGTGAGAGGGTGCTGCAAGTGGTATCGGATTTGCGCTACACACGGCAAGGTTAGTCTATGGTCCAACCATCCTTGCTACACTTCCCCGGTGCATACCAATTTTGGGGTCCTTCTTCTGTCTCTTGTCTCGCGCCTGGTTTGCGGGTGTAGAAGAGAAGTCTGCGCGTTGATGCTGCTGCTGCTGCTGAGCCAGACAACCGCGCACTGTGGCAAGGGGAGCCTCGGAGCGCCAGAGAGGCGAGAATGTGCGCAGGAGCGCTGTCGATGGGGCCTTCATGGTGATGTGTGGGTGGACGTGATCAGGTATATCGCAAGATGCTCGTTTCACGCCCCGTGACTTCGGTGGTCGGAAACAGCAGCGTTTCCTTCCCAATCGGGCTGGCGCTGGCGGACGCTGCCGACGGGAGCTAGTGGTGGGGCGGCTACCTTAATATAGTCGCAAAACGTGGGGTTTCATGTTGGCTACGTCGCGCGCGGGTGTTTTTGCTCGTGACTACTCTCTCACCAACTCCCACTCTCCCACCCATAAAGCAACGGCCTTACCACCACTTCCAGGCGGTACACTTGCTTCTTACACCCACCTGAACACGGTCCGATCCTACAATACAAGAGTCACGTCCTCTCCCCAGCGCTCCCATCCTCGTGCAACTCCATACCGACTTCCGCCAACAGCATTGGGACCTGCATTAGAGCTACCATACTTGACGGCTGAAGGCTGAAGCTCCGCACTCCCGTCTCTGCTGTCGTGTCACAGCCTGCGATATATTCCTATAGCCATCGCCTCTTCTCCATCAACCCATCCATTCCCAACAAGACAACATGTCCGACCAACAAACTGAGGCTGTCGCTGCGGCGGCCAAGTCTCACGCTCGTCCTGAAGGATCGAAACCTTTTGTCTACGGTACTGCCGGCTTCCGCATGAATGCAGACCTTTTGGACCCGGTCATGTACTCCGTCGGTCTTCTTGCTGCCCTTCGATCCCGGAAGCTGAAAGGGCAGACTATCGGTGTAATGGTCACCGCTTCTCACAACCCGGCACAAGACAACGGCGTAAAGCTGGTCGATCCCTATGGTGATATGTTGGAGCAATCGTGGGAAAGCTACGCCACGACCCTGGCAAACACACCGAGCGAAGAGATGGGAGAGGCATATGCAAAGGCGGCAAAGGACCTTGGTGTAGACTGTGAACTACCAGCCAACGTCATCATTGCCCGTGACACCCGCCCGTCTGGAAAGAAGCTGGTCGATGCACTCGTCGATGCTCTCAAGGCTACTGGCGCACAATACATCGACTACGACGTCCTTACCACGCCCCAGCTCCACTACTTGACCCGCGCTACAAACACGCAAAATGACCCGCACCCTTACGGCGAGGTCTCGGTCGAGGGATACTACAAGAAGATGAGCGAGGCATACAAGACTGCCCTGCGTCACGACAAGCCCAGTGGATCCCTCACAGTCGACTGTGCCAATGGCGTTGGTGCTGTAGCTTTGAAGGAGTTCATGAAGTACATGCCCAAGGAGGATGACCCATCTGGTGGACTGAAGATCAACGTTGCGAATGACCGCATCGATAAGCCGGAGGTTCTCAACAAGGGCTGCGGTGCCGACTTTGTGAAGTCCGGCCAGCGAGCCCCTGAGGGCTTCAACGGCAAGCCGTTCGATCGCTGGGCGTCGTACGACGGCGATGCTGACCGTGTCTTGTACTACTTCCACGAAGAGGGCAGTATCTTCAGGCTTCTCGATGGTGACCGTATCGCAACTCTTGCTGCCACATTCATCCGTGAGCTTGTGCAGAAGGCTGGTCTCGAGGAGGACCTCCAGCTTGCCGTTGTCCAGACGGCTTATGCCAACGGTGCCAGTACCAAGTACATCCAGGATGTCTTGAAGCTCAAGGTTGAGTGCACACCTACCGGCGTGAAGCACCTCCACCACGTTGCCAGTCGATACGACATTGGTGTCTACTTCGAGGCAAACGGTCACGGTACCGTACTGTTCTCGCAGAATGCCCAGCGCAAAATTCGCAAGGCCGACCCACAGTCGCCCGCTGAGCTTGAGGCTTTGACCACGCTTCGTGCTCTCACCGAGCTCATCAATCAGACAGTCGGTGATGCTTTGTCCGACATGCTTCTTGTTGAGGTCATCCTTGCGCAGAAGGAGTACTCTGTCAAGGAGTGGAACTCGACTTATGAGGACATGCCGAACAGGCTCATCAAGGTCCTTGTGCCTGACAAGAGTGACTACGCTACGGTGCCTGGTACTGCCGAGCGCAAGCTCGAGAAGCCTGCAGGTATGCAGGAAAAGATTGACGTCCTTGTCGAGAAGTACCGCGACGGACGCTGCTTCGTCCGCGCATCTGGCACCGAGGATGCCGTTCGTGTATATGGCGAGGCTTCTGCTGCGTACGATGTTGATGACATGCTCCGCAATGTTGAGCAGCTCATTAAGGTTACTCCCAAGTCTAGCTAGAGGGCGGCAATACAAAGAGTACTTATGCCGGCATGATGCGGAACTCGGCACCGCAAGGGACCAGCACAAACACCAGATTGAGAGGCTAAGGAGTCGGAGTACCTTGATGTTCAGCACCTGCGATGGCATTGTTTACGAACGACATGAACCAGAATCAACCAGAAAAGTTTTGTGTTTTGCATTTGCAGCTTTCGTTGTGTTAGGGATATGTCAAGTGATTTGTTGCATAGCGCGTGTAGTCAACGGAACATAAATGTGATGCTCTTTCCGATCGCAAGGCTACTAAGTCAAGATGAGTGCCCGAGTTCCTATTCAGTGAATGGATACCCATGTCACGTGTGATCGCCACTCCCGATGTTCTGCCGGGTTGGTGAAGACCACCTCTCGCCTGTAGGCATCGTTAGACAAACAACAACGCTGCTTCAAAATTTTGATTTCTCATCGGTCATTGTCAAACTGGAATAGCTTCGTCTCGCTTGTGACTGAGCCTTCCAATCATGGCGCAAAACACCACTCTGAGCCGTTTGAATGCGCACATAGCCAGTCTCCAGGCGAACCCAGCAACTACTCCCATCGACACTCGACTTTTCGAAGAAGCTGAGCTTGTTCTCCCCGAATACATCGACAAGCAAGAAACGTTCATACTTGTTCAACAACTCTCAGCACTGCTGCAAGACATCCAACAAAATCCTGCGCCGGCAGTCAACCTTCTTATACGCTTACTGCATCCATTCGCTTTCTCCGATGTTCTGGCATTCGACCCACCTGTCAACTTCGCCGCGGGCCTTGATGCCGGTCTAAATGCGCCAGAGGGTGTGATGGTGCCTTTCAACCGCTTGATGCTAGCACTGCTTGAGAAAGCGACAGCGAACTCTAGCGATGCGGCTACGGTGGCGGCGAAGCCCGAGGTTGTTCAGGCGTTGGTGAAGTCATGGCTTTGCTCGGCTGATACAGGCGTTTCAACCACTGCATCCAAGCTTTTGATCGATTTGTTGAGGATTGACCTTGAGGTCTTCGAACACCCGGACCAGCAGGTCCCGAGTGGCGGGCAAGGTCTGATGTGGAAACGTATGTTTGGTGATCGCAACGTGTACGGAACATTTTTCGAAGCCTGCTCGTTCGAGACTCAGGTGCTGAAGCTGTCGAAGAACCAGAGGACACTAGCACAGGCCAGGCTGTTGGAGTGGTTGCCCACCGTGGCACGGATGGACTGGGGTGCTGTTTCGCGGAGCCACCACGCCGATGTCGAGGCTGCATCTGGACTTACAGATGGCGAAGGACTGCTAGACTTCGCTTCACTGCACATGGTCGACTTTGCCGACGATGTGCTCATGTACAGGTGCTTGATCGATTTCTTCGCCGATCTGCTGGATGTCATGTTTGAGAAGGAGACTCCTACAACTAGCGTAGAGAAGTCTACGGCACTGGATTATCTCACTGAGAAGGGCTTACACGACCGAACATCCAACATTTACCTGCAGTCCAGCGCGGGGATAGACCTCATGGAGTCCATGTTTCTCTACGGCCCCTCTGCAAATTACCTCGCTACGTACGCGTCGCTCTACCCTAGGCATTTCCAAGCCTCGAACCTGCCCAAGAAGGTCAATGCTCGACTGATGGAAGCCCTGGCAATCTCTTCTGCCAAATGGGCACATTCCGAATCGCCGAAGCATGACCTGCATCTTCTTGCAAGCCTTCCCCGTGCCACCCTACTTCCCACAGCTGAAGGGCCTGCCGCATGGGCTACAAGCCCATTGTCTCTTCTTCCAAGCAAGGTCACGAACCCAGATGCGCTCAACACTCTTGCCACCGTCTTCCACGGTCCACCAAAGAAGATCATCACTTTTCCTCCAACTTCACCAATGACAGACGAACCCAGTCCGCAGGAAGAACTTGAGGCAGCAGCGGCACGCGCACTTTACATGAACTACCTTGCCAACAACTCCAATCTGTGGAGTGACATCACAACTCACGCTGATACTGTAGCGCTCAAAGACCTTGCACTCTCGGCACTCAACTGCCTACAAGCCGTCATCACCGCCAACTGGTCTACCAAGCCGTCTCTCGCTCTTCCAACATCGACCATGGCCACTCCTCCATCCGGGCATCTGGCCATCTTGAGCCCACCGGCGCTTGAGTATACCCTTCCGTACCTAATTAAACCGGCACAGATGTTTGCCAATATGGTCGGCGGCCGTGGCGACTCAGAGAGCTCAGCATACACGATAGCTAATGCAAAATATGATGCACTGAAGGCACTGCACGGTGCACTGATTACGCAAGTCGAGCTCGAACCTGGCCAAGGCTTTGAGGACATTTTAGCTACTCTGAGCAAGCGCCTGGCGGCAGGTCCGATGAGTAACGAAGGTGAGATCGGTGGGCGGATCGAGACTGTTCAACTATAAAGAGGCTTTGATCATACAGGAAGCATAAGAATGTCCATGCCTCATGCCTATGAAGATTTTTCACCGTTCCACATTTTACTCGAATCGATCTTTTCCCGTTGATGGACCAGTCGGCCTTTCACCCATACTGCCACTGTGTTCCGGTCGTCGCCCGTGTACACCCACTTGGCCACTTTGTCGTCCCAGCTCTCACCTCCAAAGATTTCCACCAATCCCTCACCTGCGCCAAGATCACCCTCGTCCCCAACGCTCCCCAGCCTGATCAACTGCGCATCCCAATCCATCCCAACCTCAAACCCTCCTATCCGATCCTCCAACCCAACGACCTTCGCCCCGCCCTTTGTCGCGAGGTAAAGTCCTTCCTCAACGCTCAATTTCGCCTCATCGCCATCGTCCATCGCCACATGCCTGCTCATCAGAAGTGCCTCTCGCGTCTCGTTCAGCATACTAGAAGTGAAGCCGCCGGAAACGTCTGTCCCCAAACCAACTGTGATGCCCTCGTTCAACAGCTCGCGCGTCTTCATTCGCCCCGAAGTGATCGCCACATTACTCGCGGGGCAGTGCGACACTTTGGCATCCCGCAGCTTGATCAGCGCCCTCTCCTCGGCGCTCAGATGGATCGCGTGCGCCAGGATCATCTGCGGCGTCAACAGGCCGGCTTCGTCGTAGACGTGCGCGTACGAAGCGCTCGCCGGGAAGAGCTCTTTGACCAGCGCGATCTCGTTCTTGTTTTCTGAGATGTGTGTCTGGCATGGCACGCCCGTCGAGCGGTGCAGGTCGCCCATGGCTTTCAGCGCTTCCATTGAGCAAGTCGGGGCGAAGCGTGGAGTGATGATGGGGGTGATGAGGTCGAAAGCAGGATCGATTTTGCGGACGTGGTCGATGCAGGCTTGCGATTTCTGGACGGCGCTTTCGACAGATTCGTCGCGGTAGTCTTCGGGGCTGAGCTGGTCCATGCAGACCCGGCCGACAAAGGCGCGCTGGCCGCGGGTTTGGCAGATGTCGGCTAGCAGGTTGGTGGCGAGCACGTGGGTCGTGGCGTAGTAACAGGCTGTTGTCGTGCCGTGGGAGAGCGTCCGGGCTACGACGCGGTTGTAGATTCTGGAGGCGCTTTGCAGGTCGCGGAAGGAGGATTCCATGGGGAAGGTGTACGTTTCTAGCCAGTCCATGAGAGTCGATTTGCCGAAGACGCCGGCGTTGGGGTATTGTGATGCGTGGATGTGGGTGTCTGGACGTTGAGTTAGTCGATGGATCTGACGGACTCGCATAGGTTCCTTGTTCTGTTCTTTGCCAGAATATAATTCGGTTCTACTCACCAATAAATCCAGGAAAGAGGAATTCATTCTTGCCGAGATGCACAATGTCGGCTTCCAACCATTCTGGATCCGACCGAGCGAAATGTTCGCGTGTTACAAACGAGATTTTGCCGTTCTCATCTACGCCAATGCATCCGTGGAGATTGACGTCCAGCTCAGTGAGAGACTTGGATTGAATTATTGGACCGACGTAGACGGTCTTGACAGCCATGGTTGTTGATTGAGTAGAGATCGATAACTCTTGGTTTTTTTTATCCTGAAGAGAGAAGCGACAGTCCCGAAGAAACCTCTATGCTGCCGTCCAAGAAATCTGTCCAGGAGAATCAATATCTACAAACAGGATGTTGGTGTTTGCAACAGGTGGTTTCCCGTCGTTCGATTGACGTTTGATATGGCTTAAAAAAGCGGGTCCAGGTCTATCGGCGGGCTCCGAACGAGCGAGATAGCCGATATTCGTTGCACATGCTACCACAGCACCTCGTCACCAACAAATCGACTTACATATCCATCAGAAGACATCTGGCATATCTAGATCGACATAGAAACGCCATAGAGCGCCACCAAAAGTCAAGTAACAGCGAGTAGCAACTACCAAAATAGATCCCCAAACTCGGAGTCCAAAACGAGAAAATACCACCCATGGCCGCCACAAAAGCAGTCCGTGTCAAAAACTCAAGATAAACACACTCGTCGCCTCCAAAGACCTCACATTCCCCCCAGACTCCTCCACCAAGAACCTCCCCAGAGTGACATCCCTCCCCGCCGCGCTCAGCGGCAATAATTTTCCATCCGGCAACTTCTTCCACTTCCCCGTCCTCTGCTCCAGAGCAGCATCGATCACATCCGAGAACCTCAGCCCACCATCGGCGGCCGATTTGTTGGCGATCGACTCCAAGTACACGGAGCCGCGCATGGACTCGGCGAGCCGCCACCACAGAGCCGCCGAAGCGCTCTTGCACGGCGGGAAACTGAGGAACATGTTGTGCCATGACGGGCGGCCGCTTAGGGCGGTCTGATCGCACGTTACGGCGAGTTGGTTGGGGTGCGTGTTGATGAACTGGGCTGCGGGTGCAAGGATTGGGCAGAGGGTTATGGGCGAGGGCTCTATTTCGTCGGTCTCGTCGTCGGCGTCGTTTTCGTAGCAGTAATGCTCGGCACCGTCTTTTGCTACGACTGTTGTTGTAGAACCTCGTGTTGAAGGCCTGGATTTCTCATCGTGAGCCGGGACGCGTAGGAACATGTGCTCTTGCAAGCGGTGTGAGTCGGCGATCAAGCCTTCCCATCGCTTACAGACTCGCTGGATGGCGAAGAGGGTTATGGGGTCGAGGAATTGGAATATGAGTTCGAGGAGCTCGACGGTAGCTAAAACACGGGTTTGAGCGGGAGAGGAGGATGGGGCTTCAGGGTCGCTGGACATGGCGAGGTACAGTAGTAGATCCCTGAGTGAAGTCGGCGATCGACAGGGCGAGACACTTCCACTCTGACATCAGGTTGGTTGCAAGGTCGTCGGCTCACCGTATTATTGTTTTCATGTAGTCCCGATTAAGGTTCAAGTCTTGGAGGTCAGAAAAGTGAACTCGTGATCGAAGTAACCTTTTCTGGCCATTCGCTTCCAAGTGTAAAGCCTCGTAGCCTACATGCGCAACAATGATAGCAAGTACCTACCGTACATGTACCTCTCCCCGCAGACGACCTCGCCCTGATATTATTATGACAGCACAAATCCGAAAGTAGGCGCGAACCTTGAGCTAAATGACAAAGTAGCGGTGACAACCAATGGTAGCCCGTGTTTTGTTGATCAATATAAGTGAGGTGCAAAAAGCACTGTCAACACCATGGATATGCGTCGATTACACACCTAACGATCAGGAAGAGATAGAAAAACATGGTCTTTGATTACGCACGTCTAACTCGGATAGCTTACACAAAAGCAACAATCGTATAACTGCCCATGGATGAACTAAGCCATATCCGAAGAAAGGGGACAGCCAGTGCCATGGCGGGGGTATATATCTCTCTCACACTTTGCCTCGTCGTCGTAGCCGCCATTCGCACGCTTGGTTTCAAAAAAGAGAGTAAGTTCCGGGTGAAGAAAAAAGAAAGTAGAAAGCTGAAAGATCAAGCCCTAGTCGCTGAACCCGCAACGATGACGGCGCTGTTTTATGCGTGGTTCCCGTTTCTTCTTGTAATAATAGCACAGATGTGGCTTTGGTTTTGTTCCTTTGGCGCCACATGATTTCCCCTTCGTGATGCGTCTTCTCGATGTGTTGACGCGAGCTCTTACACGTACATAGCCTGCCTGGGTCTGGCGGGATGTGAGCTGTGATTCTGTCGCTTATTCCTCGACCTCGCCTTCTTCGCTGCCTTCGGCGGGGTCTTCTTTCGCGGCGGGTGTGTCTTTGACATCTGCAGCACTCTTGTGGTCGCCATTTTGGACGCGCAAGCGCTCTTCCTCGTGAAGCTGGTCTTGGGTACCGACTTGATTTGCAGATGCAGATGCTGGGAGGATGTTGTTGCCCGGCTCGTCGTCAGTCTTTGGACGCTTAGGCAAGGGGATCTCGCCGTTCGTGCCATTCGTCGCCGGGGCATTTGTCGTCGCTTGCGCAGGCTCCTCGCGGTCACGCTTTTGGCCAACAGAGCTTGCGTTTGACAGTCGTCTCTCACTACCGGGCGCCAAGCGCTGTTGTCCTTGGGAAGGTGGAAAGGGTGAGCCAGTCGCAATGTCCTGTCGGTCTTCCCTCAGCCTCGTTACGTCCCAGTCGTCTTGTTGATCGTTTGGTGTCGATAGACCTACGTAGATGCTTCTACCGCCTTCGCTGCTGGGTGCGCCAGAGCCAGCCAAAGCTGAAGCGCTCGAGTTCTGACTCATCTGTTCGAAGTGGACGGCCATGTATTCGACGGTTCGGCGGACTTCCGGCAAGCGTACATGCATCGCCTCCCACCAGGGACGGCCTTTGACATCGTCTGGTAGTTGGACCTCGCAGTATTTGCAAGCATTGTAAAATGCAGCCACCGCGATTGTGCGACTGTTGCACAAAAGACAGAGCTGTGTGTTGACAGAGTCGGTGACAAACGCCCACGCAGCATTGCGCAGTCGCTTGTTGTGTTCCATACCGTAGCCTTTGAGCATGTCGAAAAGCTGACGATGCGGCGACTCTACAGTCAAGTCGAAGCACAGCGTCTCGAGAAGGACATCTTCGTTGTAGAGTATGCAGTCTCGCCATCTCCAGAAGTCCTTACTCTGCTCGTCAATGACCAGGTTTGGGTTCTTCTGCGCGACACGGCAGCAAGCCAGGACGATCTCTTTCATTTTGCGGCAGGACTCTTCCACTTTCGTTGCCAGAAAGAGCGCAGTCGCAGCGCTCTGAAAGTGATGGAGCTTCGGGATGCCGTCGCGGGCAGCCTTGAGACTCGCGCGCATCAGGAAGCGCTGGAAGAAGATGGCGGCGGTGCTCAAGGTGAGCTGCGGCAGCTTCAGCAGTATGCCCACCTGCACGATGAAGTTCACTCCTTTTGCCCGCAGGTCTTTCTCCTCAGCCTGGGTCATGCCATCCTGAATGCTGGGCGTGTTGGCCAGCTCGGCGTCGGTGAAGAGCCATTGGGCCTCCTGCTCGGCGAGGACGCGGTCGGGCGACTTGGGTCGGTGTCGCGCAGCGGGATGTGAGGAAGGGAGGTGGTGGATGTTGGACGGACGCTGCATGGCGGCGGGCAACAGTTTGGATTTATGGCTAGCCGGAAGGACAGGCAGATCGGTGTGAGTGGGCAGAGCGGATCGGAGATTGGTTGCGCGCAGAATCGGTCGATGAGATTGAGGGCCAGATTGAAACCGCGATCGAGCGGTGCAGGTGTGAACAATGCGTGTTGCAACTTTGACTGGCGTCGCGGTGTTGGTGGTGAGAGGAAACAGATCAAG
>Ga0265797_10006276_pt1 | contig 16888 bp, 21 predicted proteins | sample P2T30metagenome_FD_192433 | JGI IMG/M metagenome (GOLD analysis project Ga0265797, IMG submission 192433) | Plant litter microbial communities from East Loma Ridge, Irvine, California - P2 T30 | ecosystem: Environmental > Terrestrial > Plant litter > Unclassified | place: USA: California...
TCAAGCTCGCCGATGCGCCCCGGCCGGATGTCCGCCTTGAGCACCAGGGACACGCGCGTGCCGAACGGCGCCACGGCCTCGGTCGCCGCCTTGACCACCGCCATCACCTCGTCCCACTCCCCCTCGTGAGTGGCACATGAGTAGTTAGTCACCTCTCGGTCCCCTTCTTGGGCGCACACCCCATCTAGGAGGCCCCATGAAGATCGTTGGCTACGTCCGTCTCTCCCGTGCGTCGCGCGAGGAGTCCACCTCGATAGTCCGACAGCGCGAGGTGATCGCCAAGCACTGTGAGCTCCGCGGCCTGGAGCTCGTCGAGATCGTCGAGGACGACAACACCTCGGCGACGAAGACCCGACTCGACCGCCCCGGCCTGACGCGCGTCCGCCAGCTCGTCCGCGACGGGGACGCCGACGCCGTCATGGTGTGGCGCCTCGACCGGCTCGTCCGCTCCGTCGTCGACGTCGGGGTCCTCCTCGACGAGGGGCTTCAGATCATCAGCGCGACCGAGAGCCTTGACACGACCTCCCCAATGGGGCGCGCAATGGTCGAAATCCTCCAGGTGTTCGCCAGCATGGAGGCGAAGACGACCGGGCTCCGCGTCGCCGCCTCACAGGAGCACCTCCGCCAGGTCGGCCGCTTTCCCGGCGGCGTCGTGCCCTACGGCTACCGCGCCGTCCCGCACCCGTCCGGCGTGGGGCGCGCTCTGGAGCCGCACCCCGAGGAGGCCGCCGTCGTCCGCCGTGTCGCCGACGAGGTGCTCGCGGGCTCGTCGGTCTACGCCGCGTGCGTCCGTCTGAACGCCGCCGAAGTGAAGCCGCGACGGGCGGCGGAGTGGGGCTCGACGGCGCTTCAGCGGGTTCTCCGCTCCGACGCCGTCCTCGGCCGCGTACGGACCGGCAGCGTCCGCGCCCCGCACCCAGCGACGGGCAAGCCACACATCGTGAAGCCCGCCGAGCTAATCCGGGACGAGAACGGCCTCCCCGTCGTCTTCTGGGAGCCGATCCTCCCCGTCGAGGACGTCGAGCGCCTCCGCGCCCTGACGGACTGGACGCCCACGCCCGGCCGGGCCGAGGCCACGCAGCGGGGGCGGCGCAAGAAGGCCGCGCGCCTCCTGTCCGGGATGATCTCGTGCCCGGGGTGTGGCGGCAACCTCGTGCGGAAGAACCGGCGCAGCACGACAGGCCACGACATTTACGCCTGCCACGCGGCGGGACAGGGTCGGGACTGCCCTCGCGGCGTCGCGGTCGAGTGCCACCGCGTCGAGGAGGAGGTCGAGCGGCAGTTCCTCGCGATCGTCGGGCACTACCTCGTCGTCGAGCAGCGCGTGACCGTCCGCGACGTTCCCGGCCTGGCAGCGGTCGACGAGGCTCTCCGAGACACGACGGCCGCCCTCAGCCGCCCCGGGGCAGACCTGCCCCCGCTCATGGAACGGCTCCAGCGGCTCCACGCGGAGCGCGCACGCCTCGACGCGACCCCTGCCGCCCCGAGCGTCGAGCTCGTCGAGACTGGCGAGACCTTCGCTGACACCTGGCGTCGGCGCGACATGCTCGGCCGCCGCGAGCTTTTGATCGCCAGCGGCGCCGAGGTCGAGATCGCCCCGGCGCGGCAGCGCGGCAAGTGGGACCCGTCGCGCGTCACGCTGACGTTGACCGCCGGGTAGGACGCCGCCGGCGCCGTTTACACGCCTCGAAGAGCCCTTCTCCACGCCGGAGAGGGGCTCTTCGGCGTCTCCAGGTGTGACGTTGTGACGGTTCTTACGTCACTCCCCGTTAGTGCTATAGACGACTCCTCTCTATAGAGAGAACTAGAGGGGTCACCACTTCCGCCACTTCGCCACGCGAAGACCACTCCCCTCTTTTCTGAGCAGCTTCAGCCCTCCCGGTCCCCTTCTCATTTGTCCCCGACAGATCGAGAACGGAGCCCCGCCTATTGGCTGACCTGACCATTTCCCAGCACCGGGCAGCAGCGCTCGCCGCCCTCACGCGAGGCGAGCAGCACGCCGCCTCCAGCCCCAACCGACTCGGCTTCCTCATGGAGGCGCAGGTGCACGCGACGCTCGCGCTGTCCGCCCCTGCCGCTCCCGTCGCCGAGCTCGCCTCCGCCCCGGCCCCTGAGCCGACCCCCGCCGAGGAGGCGCCCGCCTCCGAGCCGACCCCGAAGCCCGCCACGCGCCGACCCCGCCGCGTGACGCCCACCCCGAAAGAGACTTCCGCCGCATGATCCCCACCGACACCGACACCGCCCCCGACTTCGCCGCCCTCTCCGAGGAGCTCGTCGAGTCCGGCCAGACCATGACCGTGACCCGCATCGACGGAAAGCACGCCGTCGGCACGCTGGCCCCGCACCCGACGGAGCCGGGCGTCTACAAGGTCGTCACCGGCCGTCGTGGACGCCCCTTCACGTTCCACCCGGACGACGTCGACAGCATCGTCACCGAGTGAGCACGGCGGCCAGCCCCGACTACCTACGGGGCTTCTCCTCGGGCGTCGAGGCGGCCGAGTGCGCCGTCGGCGAGGCCCTGGACCGGGCAGCCGAGGCCGCTCAGGACCCCGGGCGGCGGATCGACGTAGTCGAGGACGAGCTCGATCGCCTCCGCATCGAGCTCGGCCTCCGCCACCCCTACGGCGCACACCACGACCCGCCCGGGCTCGCCTCGCGACTGCCCGAGTGACCCCGAGGGGCGCCGCCGTTCCACCCGGCGCGCGCCCCTCCCCTCTCTTCTCTGCTCCACCCCTGGAAAGGACTCCTCCGCAATGTCCCCCACCTCGAAGACCTTCAGCCTGTCCGCCCACGCCGAGACCTTCGCGTCGACGTACGCCCACGCCCGCCGGACCGGCGCCGACCGCCCGCTCGCGCAGCGCTTCGGCCTCGCGGACGTGCTCGGCGAGGTCGAGACGATCACCGCCGACCGTGTGGCCGTCGCCGTCGGCAAGGCCCGCGACGAGCTGGCCCGCGAGCACCGCGCCGAGCTCGCCCGCGTCCGTGCCGAGCACGCCTCGGAGCTCCTCCGCGCAGCCGCCGAGGGCGACCGGGACCGCCGGGCGGCCGAGACAGGCTCCCGCTTCACCGTCGGCCAGTCGCTCAGCCTCGACGAGCTGAAGGCCCTCCCCGTCGGCGCCAAGATCCGCGCAGCGGGCAGCCTGAGCGAGTTCTACCGTCGCCCCGCTGGACCTCGCATGGCGTCGGGCGAGGTCGGTCTCTTCTCACGCCGCCCCGCTGCCGACGTCGGCCAGCTCTGGGCCGAGACCGTCTCCAGCTACGGACGTGCGACCCTTCTCTCGCTCCCCGGTGCCCCTGCCACCCCGGCGCCCGCGGCCCCTCGCGTCGGCGACGTCCTGACGGAGGCGCAGCTCGACGCCCTGCCCGTCGGCGCGCAGGTCCGCGACCGTGACGGCGACTACTCGCGGAAGACGAGCCCCCGCGGCCTGACTGCCTGGTACCGCGGCGGGCCGTCGCCCGTCTCGCGCTACGTGTCGGGCTACCTGCCGTCGCGCCTCGTCGCCGCCTACGCCCCCGTCACCCTCGCCCGCCTCCCGTGAGCGACGAGCCGACCCGCTTCGAGGTCCTCCCGGCCGCCGCGCACGACGGGAAGCTCGCTTTCGTCCTTCGGGACACGGAGGCGCGCCGGGAGACCCCCTTCCTCTCCCTGGAGGCCACGCGAGCGGCGGCCGAGCTGATCGCGTCCGGCGCGATCCGCGCGGACTCCTATCTCGGCTGGAGCCTCGACGGCCCGAAGAACCTCGCCTTCCCCTACTCGATCCTCGACGTCCCGACCCCCCTCCCGACCCGAAAGGCCAGAGCATGACCCTGACCCCGAACCTGTACCAGCGCGCCGTCCTCTTCGGCCTCCAGCGCACCGGCCGCCACGTCTACGCCGGGACCGTCACCCCGGCGGAGAAGTTCCGGCGCCGCAAGTCGTCGAAGGCCGCGCGCGTGGCCCGACGCGCGAGCCGGAGCTCGAAGTGACGCCCCCGCGCACCGAGCAGCTCTGCAAGCTCGGCCGCGAGCTCTCGGACGAGTTCCGCCTCCGCGTCGTCTTCCCCGTCATTGACTTCGTGAAGTGGCTCGGCGGGCAGCTCGCCGACGTGGTCCGCGCCCTGGCGCAGCACGTCCGTGCGCTCGCCGACGAGCTCCAGCCCGTCCCGGCCCCGCCCCGCTTCCTGGAGTACGCCGTGGCGCTCGGGACCTTCGTCCTGCACGACCGGCTCACTGGTCGCGCGTTCGTCTTCGACGCTGGCGAGCTGGAGGACGTCGCGGGCACGCTGAAGCTCTACCCCTCGGCGTACGTCGACAGCGCCGAGGCGCACCGCTACCTCGACGTCCTCACGGCCGAGGCTGCCCGAGTCGTCCTCCCGGAGGTGCGGCTCCCGGGGCACCTGTGACGGTCGCGACGTGCGGCGTCTGCGCGCGCCCGATCGTCCTCGTGCCGCGCTACGAGGGCTCGCGCTGGCAGCACGTCGAGACGGCCGACGGCACGTGCCGCGGACGCAGAGAGGCCCCCGCCCGCATCTAGCGGACGGGGGCCTCTTCCGTTGGATCCAGCGGCTAGGCCAGGAGGTCGACGCCGCGCTCGACGACGACGCTCACCAAAATGAGCACCCCCAGCACGGCGCGCGATGCTCGGACACACGCGTAGAACCTGCCTCGGCGCATTCCAGCGTCGCGCACCGCGGTGCTAGTCTCGATTTGTCGCTTGGTGGAACCAGGATCGTCCAAGATCTTCTTCTTTCAGCTGAGCCGCGAACACCCAAATGCTGTGAGAGGTTGCCGGGTGTAACGCAGACACGAAGCTCCGTAGGCCGGTTGGTCTTCGGAGCTTCGTCATGTTGACCGGGGCTCCGGGAGCAACTTCGACTCTACCGCGAGTGCTCTTCCACGAGCCGGACAACTAGATGCGGCGTTACGGGACGTACCTACCTGGAAAGTGTTGTCCACAGGCTGATCCCCATGAACTCCACGGGTTACGTCGGGTTATCCACAGAATCCACAGGCCCGCCCACAGGGCCGTCCCCAATTTGCGTTAGTTGCAACGCTTTGACATCGGTGAGCATCTTTTAGAGGTGCGGGCGCGCCTCGGCGTGTCGAGCTCTCGTAGCCGGGTGTGCAGCACCTTGCGTCTTTCTCGCCTCACGCGAGGCGGTTAGACTCCTCGCGTGACTGATCGAGAGGACCTCCCCGTGACCACGACCGACCCCGCACCCCTCACGCCTGAGGCCCGGCAAGCGATCCTCGACGCCGAGGTGGCGAAGGCCGTCCGGCACGGCTGGAGCGTACAAAGCGTGAGCCCGGCTCAGGCCGTCCTCTCGCGCACGAAGCGAATCGGCTTTTTCTGGAATCTCGTCCTCTGTGTCGTGACGGGCTTCCTGTGGCTTATTTGGATCGCCTACCGCGCCCTGAACCGTAAGACGCGCACGCTCGTGATCGCCGTCGACGTCTACGGCCGCGTTACCCGCCGCTAGTCCCGACCGGCCCTGTACGAAGACCCCGAGCACTCCTACGCCCGGGGGCTTTCGTGCGCGGAGGTCCTCCGGGCCCGTCTGGTCCTCCAGCGCCTCGACGAGATCCGCGGCGTCTGGCCCGCGCAGGCCGTCGCCTGAGCCCACTGCACCCCGAGCCCCGTAGCCAATTGCTACGGGGCTCCTGTCATTTCTGAGCAGCATCCCCGCTCCCGGTCCCCTCCTCTGTCACACCCCGACAGAGAGAGGACGGCCCCTTGCCCTTCTACACCGACTCGAAGCTCGCGCAGATCGTCGCGACCATGCGCTCCGCCAGCCCGACGGACAACCCCTTCCAGGGCCCGCGGAGCGCCCCACTCCCCGAGGAGTTCACCCCCGACGCCGTCGAGAAGATGGGAGCCGCGAGCGTGCAGATCCTCCACGGACTCGCCGACCTGACGGAGCTCAGCCTCGGCGCCCTCGCCGACAACCGCACGACGGCCGACGACCTCGCCGGGCTCCTGACGGGCCTCGGCCAGGCGATCCGCGAGGCAGCGCACGACGACGCCCGCGGGCTCGACCTGTGAGCGCCTCGGCGACGACCCCGCCCGCTCCTCCGGCAACGACCGTCGCGGCAGGGCTCGGCGGCGGAGGCGGCTTCCGCAGCCCCGAGGAGTACCTCGCGCACCTCCGCTCGATCGGCGAGACCCGCTTCCCCTACGCCGACCAGGACGAGGGCCGGGCCCTCGACGGGGCCGCCGAGCAGCTCGGCCACGCGCTCGCGCACTTCCTCGACACGTTCCGCGCAGCGCACCCCGGCGGCTGGCGCGAGGGCGTCCGCGACGCGGTCTCCCTCCTGGCGAACGCCCCGAAGGGCACCCCGGCGCTGGACGCCGAGCAGCTCGTCGCCCGCTACGCCCGCTCCCTCGCCGTCCTGCCGACGGCCACCGAACCGACCACCCCCACGACCTCCGAGGAGCCCTCCGCATGAGCACGACCGGCACGACGACCACGGCCACCCGCACCGAGTACGGCTTCCGCACCCGCGGCGCTGGCCTCTGGGGCGATCACCGCGACCTCTGGCCCGTCGACGGCAAGGTGCGCCCCTACACAAGTGCGGCCTACCGCGGCCCCGGGTGGACGATGCCCGTCGACGCGACCGACCTCGACGCCATGCATGCCGCGGCGGAGGCATTCACGACGGGCAACTCGCACCGCTACGAGCCCGGCTCGGCCGAGGTGATCTCGCGCGAGGTGCGCGTCGAGACGACCGTCGAGGAGACCCCGGGCGCGGCCGTCGTCGTCCCGGCGCCGGTCGGCCTGCCGACGACCCCGGGCTCGGTCGTCCGCGCCACGGCGTCGAACGGCCGTCGCGGGATCTTCGTCCACAACGACACGTCGGCGGCCTTCCCGTGGACGGGCCGCCCCGGCCCCGCGACCGGCGACCCCTACCGCTACGTGGCCGACTCCTGGGAGGCGTCCCACCTTCGCGACGTCGAGGTCCTCTTCGAGGCCCCGGCAGAGTGAGGCCGACCTACGCCTTCAGCTCCCCCGTCCGCTCGCTCCCGCCCACTCGACCGACCCTCACGACCATGACCCCCCGAGGAGACACCATGACCCCCACGAACGTCGTCACCCCCGCCGAGACGTCGACCGAGTACGGCGTCCGACGCGCTGGCGAACCGCGCGTCGTCTGGCCCGACCGCGACGGCGAGCTGCACCTCGACGGCCTCTTCCGCGCGGCCTACGGCCTGACGGACGGGCAGGTCCAGGGCCTCCGCGACGCAGCGCGACGCGAGGGCGGGCACCTCGTCGAGCGCACGGTCTCGAAGGGGGCCGCCCGCGTCTCCGAGCCGCCCCTCCCCGCGGTCGGCAGCGTGGCCCGTGCCGACGTCGTCTCGCCGATCTACGGTCACCTCGGCCGGACGACCGTCGTCCGTGACAACTCCGAGGCATACCCCTGGTCCGTCGCCGCAGCCGTCCACCGCGGGGCGGGCATCCCGGCGTCCGGCGTAACGAACGTCGAGATCGTCTTCGACGCCGCCGCCTGACCCTCACCCCCACACGCACCCCGAAAGGACACCCCCTATGAAGATCCGCTCGAAGGGCCTCGCCGCCCTCGCCCTCACCGCCGTCGCCGCCCTCGGCCTCACGGCCTGTTCCGACGCCGACGTAGCGAGCCGCGACCTGTCGAAGGCCGCCGACTACTTCGAGATCGACCGCCGCATCGTCTTCTACAACGGCATCACGAATGAGTACATCCTCGAAGTCGAGGGCCGGTGCTCGATCGGCAACGAAGACGAGCCCGGCAAGCTCACGGTGACCTGCAAGACCGGCGAGGACAGCTACAAGAAGCACTTCCTCGGCCTGTCGGACAACGTGACGTACTTCGCCGAGCAGCTCCAGGAGGCCGAGACGGACGTCTACCACTATGACGTCCGGTTCAAGCCCGAGGCGCTGATCCCCGACGTGAGCCTCGAAACGAGCAGGTGACCCCCGAGGAGCGCGTCCGCGACGCGACCCGGGCGCTGGGCTGGGAGGACGACGTCGCCGACTCGGCGGCCCGTGCCCTGGCCCGGCGCCAGGCCTCGGCGGGGAAGGCCTGCGCGAGGTGCGGCCTGCACAAGCCGTTCGGCGCCTTCGGCGTGGACTCGACCCGAGTCGACGGCCGGGAGCCGCGGTGCCGCGCCTGTCGCTCTCGCCCTACCCGCCGACGCCCCGTGTAAACGTCTTTGTCTGCCACGCGCCCGGTCCCCTACTCCTATGCGGAGGAGGAGTGACTCGCTGGCCCTGGACAGACGAGACGCTCACCTCACCCGGTCGGTCCTCTCCGACTCGTCGCGCAGACCCCCACGAGTGGGCGAGCGTGAGGGCCGACCCCCTTTGGTATGTAGCTCAATCGGCAGAGCTCCCGAGTGTTAATCGGGTGGTTGCAGGTTCGATCCCTGCCGTACCAGCCAAGCCTCCCACGCGCGACCCCGTGGGAGGTATCAACGCTCATGTGTGAGCATCGGGTCGCTGAATGCCCCTAGCTCAGTTGGTAGAGCGCCGGTCTCCAAAACCGGAAGTCCTCGGTTCGATCCCGAGGGGGTATGCGCCCCCGTCCTTCCCCCGCACGGTCCGCCCTACGGTCTCGCGAGGACGGGCATCCCCGCACCTGACGCCGACGACCACGCCGGGCGAGTGCGGGTAACCCCGCCGAGTAGAGCTCCCGCTCCTCGGCCCGCCCCGGTCCCGCTCCTCGTGAGCAGGGCCGGGGCTTTGTCTTTCCACCCCCCTCCCCCTCGCGCGAGACCTACCCCCCGCGCCCTGCCGTACCCCGTCCCGAGGAGGTGCCCTCCCTATGGCCTGGACCTCCGACAGCACCAGTGCCCGAGCGGCTCGCCTCCCGAGTGACTGGAGCACCCGCCGCGTCCGTGTCCTCCGGCGTGACGGCTACCGCTGCCAGGCGCGCGACTCGACCGGCGTCCTGTGCGGGCAGCCTGGCAATCAGGTGGACCACGTGCAGCACGGCGACGACCACTCGCTCGCGAACCTTCAGACGTTGTGCCGCTGGCATCACGCACGCAAGAGCAGCGGCGAAGGCGCAGCAGCTCGGCGACCACGAGCAACGCAACGCCGCGCCCCCGAGGCCCACCCCGGCATGGTCCCCTGACCCTCCCGGGGCCCAAGCCGGGAGGGTCAGGGGTGGGCGGGGACCTCCCCCGCGCCCCCCCCTCCCAGCCCGAAGCGGCATAGCGCCTGACAGTGCGTACGGGCATAGAGGTTGCGAACAAAGCGTGAGGCCCGGAAGCCTCCGGCACCGCCTCACGGCCCCCTCGCCCCTTCCCACGCCCTGAGCAAAGCGCAGAGCCTTTGTCAGGCCCGACTCCGGGCGCTTCGCCGCCCTTCGGAGGCCCTTCCCGTGTCATTCCCCGCCCCACTTCAGACCGTGCGCCTGACGCTCGGCCCGGTCCTCTCCGTCGACGGCTCGCCCCGTCCCGGCGAGCTCCTCGTGCTCCGCACGACCGAGACCCTCCGCGTCGCCGGGTCCGGCTCCGTCCTGCCCTCGCAGATCGCGGCCTACACCGACGCGACCGGCACGGCCAGCGTCGAGGTCCTCGCGACCGACTCCGTCGGCGTCGACCGCTCCGGCTGGACCTACCGCCTGACCGCGCCCGGGATCCCTGAGGCCCGGCTCGTCGCCCTCCCGGCCAGCGCCCCCGAGGCCCGCGTCGAGGACCTCGTCCCGACCCGGCCCGCCTCCGGCGAGACCGTGTGGCTCCCCGACGAGCTGATCCGCGACCTCGCGGAGATCGCCTCCGCCGCGGTCCGCGCCGAGGCAGCCGTCGGCGAGGCAGACGCGCACGCCGAGCTCGCCGAGCGCTACGCCGCGGACGCCGTCGGCGCGGCCACGACTGCCGCAGGCGCCGCCAGCACTGCGACGGACGCCGCCCACACCGCGACCAACGCGGCCACGGTCGCCGACAGCGCAGCGACCCGCTCCGCCGCCGTCCTAGACGAGATCCTCGCCTACGAGCCTCCGACCTCGACGCCCGGCGACGGCGCCGCCCCCGGCTTCCTCTTCCTCGGCGAGGACGAGGAGGTCCCGGCCGGGACGAAGCCCGGGACGCTGATCTTCCGCTCTGCCGCGATCGTCGGCGAGCCCGAGCTCGGCCTCTCGATCGTCACGAGCGGCGCGGAGACCTTCACGGCCGAGGGCACTTCCTTCTCGATCGCCCGCCCGACGGGCCTCGCGGTCGGCGACCTCCTCCTCGTCGCCCTGACGCACCAGGCGTCGAGCACGACGACCGAGCCCTTCCTCGCGCCGAGCGGCTTCGTCCGCCTCTCGCAGGACTCGCAGTTCCCGACCCCCGACGGCTACCGTCCGACTGCGCTCTATGCTCTGCCGATCGTCGACGAGGCCACCCTCGCGGCGGCTCCGGCGACGATGGACTTCACCATGAAGCCCGAGTTCGGCTTCGGCCGCGCAGCCGCCGTCGCCTTCCGCGTGACCGGCGCCGACCTCGACGCACCGCTCGCAGGCTCGACCGGCTTCACGAGCGCCTCCTCGCCGACAACCGTCCCGCTGAAGCCGCTCACCTCCGAGACGGCCGACGGCGTCGAGCTCGCGCTCTTCGCCTCGCAGGCGACGGGCGGGCGGGTCCCCGACGTCTCGATCGACGGCATGACGCGCGAGTTCGTCGTGAACATGACCGCCGCCACGGGCTCGACGACCTCCCTCGTCGTCTTCTCCGCCCCGATGACGTCCACGGCGGCCCCGAGCCGCGCGGTCGTCTCCACGATCGACTGGGCGAATGCTGGCGCCGCCTCCGTCGCCCTCAGGCGGAAGGCGTGAGCGCCCTCACGGCCTGGACCGGCACCGAGGAGCTCTCCGTCTCCGGCGAGCTCCTCGACATCGGCGCCGTGAGCCGCGTCGAGCGCATCCCGAGCGGCTACGCGAGCGTCTCCGCCATGCTCGCGGGCGGGCCCTTCTACGTCGCCCACCGGGGCGGGTCGAAGAGCTACCCCGAGCACTCGCTCTACGCCTACACCGAGAGCGTCCGTCGCGGCGCTGGCGCCCTGGAGCTCTCCCTCGCCCACACGGTCGACGGGAAGTGGTTCGGCCAGCACGACCAAACGCTCGCCCGCACGGCAGTCGTCGACGTGAACCCGCAGACGCTCACGTGGGACGAGGTCCGGCGCATCCCGATCCGCGGCGCCCTCACCGGCACCGGCTCCGGCCCCGACCGGCCCCACATGCTCGCCGAGGAGCTGATCGCCGCCTACGGCGAGACGCACGTCCTGTTCCTCGACCCCAAATACGTGCAGCAGTCGCACCGAGCCGAGTTCTGGGACCTCGTCGAGAGCGTCCCCGACGCCCGCTCCCGTGTCGTCGTGAAGTATCACCAGTCGAACGTCTCGCTGGGCCGCGACGCCCGCTCCCGCGGCTTCACGTCGTGGGGCTACTTCTACGAAGGCGAGCTCGACGCGGATCTCGCGACGAACGCCGACGCCTGGAGCATCCTCGGCCTGGAGTACAGCGCTTCCGAGTCCGCCTGGGCCCGCGTGAAGGCGCTCGGAAAGCCCGTCATGGGCCATATCGCCCCGAACCTCGCCGCCGTCGAGACGGCCCTCTCGAAGGGCGCCGACGGCGTCATGGTCGCCGGAGTCGCCGACGGCGTCCCGGCCGCCGACACCACCGCCCACCTGTCCTAATCCCGAAGGGAGGTCCCGCTCATGGCACGAGGCACGATGCACCCGCCGAAGCCCGGCGCAGCCCGCCGCAACGCCCCGCAGCACGGCGAGACCACCCTCCGGGACGACGGAGTGGTCCGCGGCGTCGAGCTCGCGGGCGAGTGGTCCGACGAAACGCGCCACTGGCACGAGACCTGGAGGCGATCGCCTCAGGCTCAGCTCTTCCTCGCGACCGACTGGGGGCGCCTGGCGCTCCTGGCCCCGATCGTCGAGGCCTACTTCCGGCGCCCCTCGGCCGCCGCCCTATCCGAAATCCGCATGAACGAAGAGCGCCTCGGCGCGACCGTCGTCGACCGAATGCGCGCCCGAATGCGCGTCGTCGACGAGGAGCCCGACGACGCCCCCGCCGCGCGCGGGTCCAACGTCACGCCGATCTCGGCGAGCCGCGCCTCGATCCGCGCCCGCATGGCCGCCGACCCCGCCCCTGAGCCCGCCGAGCTGGCAGCCACGGGCACCGACGACGACCCCGCCCCGTTCTAGCCGCGAGGGCACCTCCTGAGAGGAGCCCTCATGTCCGACCACCTCCCCGGAGCGAGCTTCTACCGCGCCGTCCTGAGCGTCCAGCCCTTCCCGACCGACGGGAGCGTGAAGACGCTCGGCTTCGACGTCATCGAGTGGGTCGAGGGCTACCTCCTCCAGCCCGACGGCGACGACGCGGGCGAGCCCTTCCGCTTCTCGCGCGAGCAAATGACGTTCGTCCTGTGGTGGTATGCCCTCGACGGCGCCGGAGTCTTCCGCTACCGCCGCGCGATCCTCCGCCGCGCGAAGGGCTGGGGGAAGTCGCCCTTCCTCGGCGCCCTCGCCCTCGCAGAGCTCTGTGGGCCCGTCCGCTTCGGCGGCTGGGCGCCCGACGGCGAGCCCCTCGCGATCCCCCACCCGATGCCGTGGGTAGTGATCGCGGGCGTCTCCGAGACGCAGACGAAGAACACCCTCGACGCGATCCGCAGCATGGCGGAGGACTCGCTCCTCGTCGACGACTTCGGCCTCGACGTCGGCATGACCCGCCTCCTGATCCCCGGCGGCGGGCAGCTCGTCCCCGTGACGGCCTCGGCCAGCACGCAGGAGGGCGCCCGCCCGACGTTCGCGATCCTCGACGAGACGCACCACTGGACCGCCTCGAATGGCGGCCACAAGCTCGCGAAGGTGATCCGGCGCAACCTCGGCAAGGTCGACGGCCGCTCGATCGAGACCACGAACGCGCACGAGCCCGGCCAGGAGTCGACCGCCGAGAAGAGCTACAACGCATGGCGCGCGATCGTCGAGGGCCGCTCCCGCGCGGAGGGCATCCTCTACGACGCCCGCGAGGCCCCGGCCGAGATCGACCTCGCCGACGAGGCCGCAGTCCGCGAGGGCCTCCGGTGCGCGTACGGCGACAGCCATTGGGTGAACCTCGACCGCATCCTCGCCGAGGTCTACGACCCCGACACGCCCCCCGAGGAGGCCCGGCGCTTCTACCTGAATCAGATCGTCGCCGCGGCCGACGCATGGGTCGCCCCGCACGAGTGGCGAAAGAACCGCCGCGAGGAGCTCGCCCCGCTGAAGCTCGGCGAGCCCAACTCGAAGACGAAGCGCGGCGACATGGTCGCGCTCGGCTTCGACGGTTCCCTCACCGACGACTCGACCGCCCTCGTCGCCTCCCGGATCGACGACGGCGCCGCCTTCCTCCTCGCCATTTGGGAGAAGCCCGAAGGGCCGCAGGGCCAGGGCTGGGAGGTCCCGAAGGACCAAGTCCGCGACGCCGTCGCGCACGCCTTCGCGACCCTCGACGTCGTCGCGTTCTTCTCCGACGTCGCCTACTGGGAGACGGACGTCGACGCCTGGCGCGACGAGTACGCCGAGCGCCTCCTCGTGAAGGCGACCACGCGGCACGCCGTCGCCTGGGACATGCGCGGGCACCAGCAGGACACCGTGCGCGGCGTCGAGTCGCTTCACAGGGCGATCACCGACGGCGAGCTCCCCTGGTCTGAGCACGAGCTCATGGCCGGGCCCGCTCGCGGCCGTGACGCCGCGGCGATCCTGACCCGCCACATCGAAAACGCCCGCCGCCGCCCGAACCGCTGGGGCGTCGGCTTCGGCAAAGAGACCCGCGAGTCCCCGAAAAAGGTCGACGCCCTCGCGTCCCTGATCCTCGCCCGCATGGCACGCACGCGCGTGCTCTCCGACGGCGGCCTGAAGAAACGGCGCAAGCCGAAGGGCCGCGTCGCGGGCTTCTGACCCACCAACCCCCCTGGAGAAACCCTTGGCCCTCGACGCGATCCTCGCCGAGCGCCTGGACTCCGAGCTCCGACGCGACCTCCACCGCGACGGCCGCCTCGGCAAGGTCCGGCGCTACCTTAACGGCGACCACGACATGCCCTACATGCCCCGCGGGGCGAAGAGCGAATATCGACACCTCGCGAAGCGCAGCATCACGAACTGGACGCCGCTCCTGTCCGCGACCTACACGCGCGGGCTCTTCGTCGACGGCTACCGGCCCGCCCGAGCCGCGGACAACTCCGCCGCCTGGACCTACTGGCAGGCGAACCGGCTCGACGCCCGCCAGAACGTCGCCCACCGCGGCGCCCTGGAGTACGGCACGAGCTACACGTGCGTCCTGCCCGGCACCCTGGCGACGCGGCGCATGCCCGTCATGCAGCCCCTGTCGCCGCTCCGATCCGCGGCCTGGTATCAGGACCAGGACGACGAGTTCCCCGAGATCGGCTACCGGTCGAAGGGCGAGACGTCGGACGGTACGCGCCTGATCGAGCTCCTCGATAAAGACAGCGTCTACACCTTCGCTCGGCCGAAGGACGACGACCGCTGGAGGCTCTCGCGCACCGACGAGCACGGCCTCGGCGTGACGCCCTTCGTCCGCTTCCGCGAGCGGCTCGACGACGAGAGCCTCGGCGTGATCGTCCCCGCGATCACCCTCCAGGACCGTGTGAACGAGGTCGTCTTCTCGACCCTGATCGCCCTCCAGTACGCGAGTTTCCGCCAGCGCTGGGCGACCGGCCTCGCGATCCCGACCGAGCCCGTCCTCGACGAGAACGGCGACGAGACCGGCGAAGAGCGCCCGGTCGAGCCGTTCGAGTCCGCGGTGAATCGCCTTTGGGTCTCGGAAGACGCCGAGACCAAGTTCGGCGACTTCGCTCAGACCGAGCTCTCCGGGCACCACGCGACGTACGAGTCCACCGTGAAGACCCTCGCGGCGACCGCCGAGCTGTCCCCCGTCGTGATGATGGGCGACCTCGTCAACATCGGCGCCGACGCCCTGGCAGCCCTCCAGGACGGCCAGCAGCGCCGCACGAATGAGTACGAGACGAACTTCGGCGAGTCGTGGGAGTCGGCCTTCCGGCTGGCAGCTCACGCCGCGGGCGACTCCGCAGGCGCCGCAGACACGTCCGCCGAGGTCCGCTGGCGCGACACCGAGGCCCGATCGCTCGCCTCGACGGTCGACGCCCTCGGCAAGGTCGCGACGATGCTCGCCGTCCCCGTCGAGGCGCTCTGGGAGAAGATCCCCGGCGTCACCGACCAGGACGTCCTCCGGTGGAAGACGCTCCGGCAGTCCGACCCCCTCGCCGACATGGTCGCCGAGATCGGCCGCCAGGGCGCCGCCGCTGAGGCCGCCCTCACCCCGTCCGCCCCGGTCGCCCCCGCACCGGAGGCCGCAGCCTAGGAGGTGACGCCGTGAGTGATCTCGACGCCGTCGCACGCGCCCACATGGCGCAGCAGGTCCGCGAGGTCGCGCAGACGCAAGCGACCCTCGCCCGGCTCTGGGACCTGACGCTCGACCCCTCGGATATCGACGGATCGTTCGCCAGCTTTCAGGCCCGGGCGTCTGCGCTAATCAAGGGCGCCCGCTCGCGCGGCGAGCTCACGGCTCAGCAGTATTACCAGGCGCAAAAGGTCCTCGCAGGCTTCGCGACCCCGGCGCCCGTCGTCGGCCTACAGCCGACGCAGGAGCTCGCGAACCGGAACGCCCTCCACGCGACCAGCGTCGCGAAGGCGAAGGCCGCGATCGCTCGCGGCGAGCCCCCGGAGGTCGCCCTGAACGCCGCGAAAGCGGCCATGCTCCGATCCGCGAAGCGTCGCATCCTCGACGCCCCCCGCCGACGCCTAATCGCCCTCTCTGACGTGGACGACGACGCCCTCGGCTGGGCCCGCGTCTCCGACGCTCAGCCTTGCTACTTCTGCGCAATGCTCGTCAGCCGCGGCCCGGTCTACCGCGCCGGGACGGCCCGCTTCCCCGCACATGACGGGTGCGGATGCTCGGCGCGCCCCGTCATGCAGGGCGACCCGACCGGCGGCTGGAGCCCCGACGCCCGCGCCCTCCGCGACCTCTGGGACAAGCCCGGCGAGGACGGCCACCGCGGCTCCTATGACTGGCGCCGCACCTACGGCCTCGCCCGCGCCGATCCGAAGTCCGACCTCAACGCCGCGACCGTCTCGACTTTGACGCTCGCGGCGTGACCCCGACCGAACAGGAGCACTTTTGACTCATTCCCCCCTCACCAACCAGATCCGCCTTTCGGCGCAGAGCTCGCCCCGCGAGGGCACGAAGATCGACAGCGTTATCCTGCACCACCAGGCAGGCACGAACGACGACTCCGTGATCTCCTCCATGCAGCGCGGTACCCGCCAGGTGAGCAGCAACTACACCGTGAATAGCGCAGGCCGCATCACGTGCGTAGTCGACGAGGACCGCCGCGCCTGGACGTCCGGCTCCCGGACCGACGGCGGCCGAGGCGCCGCCTGGGATCGACGCTCGATCACCGTCGAGGTCGAGAACAGCGCCGGTGCCCCCGCGTGGCCGATCTCGCCCGAGGCAGCCGAGGCCGTCGCCCGGCTCCTCGCGGACGTGCACATTCGCTACGGCGTGCCGCTGAACCGCGATCGCGTCGTCGGGCACCGTGAACTCTGGTCGCGTCACCGCGCGAGCTACGCCACCGCGTGCCCCGGCGGGATGCCCCTGGACGCGATCGTCGACCGGGCGCGCGCGATCGTCTCGGCGGGCAGCTCCACGGCTCCCGCAGCGGCGCCGAAGCCCGTCGCCTTCGCCCCGCCCTTCCCGCTCCCCGCCGGGGCCTACTTCGGCCCGAAGAGCGGCCCTGTCGCCAGCGTCTCCGGCTACTTCTCGCACCGCGAGGACGCCCGAGTCGCTCAGCGCCGGATGCAGGCCCGCGGCTACACCTTCCCGCGCTTCGGGATCGACGGCCTCTACGGCGACGAGTGGGCGG
>Ga0265797_10006277_pt1 | contig 16887 bp, 16 predicted proteins | sample P2T30metagenome_FD_192433 | JGI IMG/M metagenome (GOLD analysis project Ga0265797, IMG submission 192433) | Plant litter microbial communities from East Loma Ridge, Irvine, California - P2 T30 | ecosystem: Environmental > Terrestrial > Plant litter > Unclassified | place: USA: California...
TTGAGTGCTGAGGAGCAGGTGTTCACGCTGGAGCCTCAAATTAGAAAGACTGTAGGTCGTTGATTATGCGTCATAGCGATATCGAATGCCACAGTGTGGTGCCACGACAAGGCAATTTGCGTCAAAATGTGTACGAGCAAGAAGAACCGGAGGGGAATGGAGAGAAGTGACCTTGGACGCCGATCTGCAGCGAGCCTCGGCGGTCGGCCGCAGGGCAACAGATTGCCGAAGTCGCTACTGTATCGATAAGCCTCCGAAGAGAAGAGTCCGCATAACGATGTCGCTGCACGTTGGCATATTCACCCATTTCACCAAGAATGGCAGCCGGCAGCAGTACATTCACATGGGGCCCTAACCTCACCCTGACCTCTGACAAATCGCCGTTCGAATCACCACTTCCGTCAACCCACTCCGGCTTCAAAGATGTCGGAACCGTATCATGGCAAAGGAAGAACATCGCCGGAATACTCTTGACCATATACGGCCTCGAAGAGCTTCCTGCGAAACAGGATAACGTGACATGCCTTTGGCTTCTTCATGGCAGAGGCGACACCCAAGACTCGATGAGCTTTGTTGCAGCCGCCATGATCAAAGCCTGGAACAGCAAGAAGCAGGCGGGCGAAAAGAGCTTGATATGTGTATGCTTCGACCAGCGCAACCACGGCTCTCGTATGATTGACAACAAAGCAAACGAGTCCTGGAACGGTGGAAATCCGACCCACGGGCCAGACATGTACTCACTCTTTTCCGGCACAGCCCAAGATGTCTCCCAGCTCATATCCCACCTGCCCGCGTACTTGCCTTTCCGTCCTGTCGACCATATCTGCGGCGGTGTTAGTTTGGGAGCTCACGCGACGTGGCATGCCGTCTTACATGATCCCCGAGTCACTGCGGCGATAATCATCATCGGTTGCGCCGATTACACTAGGCTCATGACCGACCGCGCCATCCGCGGCAAGCTTGCTTCGTGTACTGCAACAAATCCTCCCGGCCGCGACTTCCTCGGCTCCAAAGACTTTCCTCCCTCGCTTCTCGAGATAATCCGCCAACGCGACCCCGCCGGTCTTCTGCTAGGCGAACTCGACGATCCCAAAGCACTTTCCCTCGAACCTTCAGAAGGCGAGAAAGCACGTCTCCGTCCTATCTTGAGGGAGAAACTCGCTGGCAAGAAGTTACTGGTCCTCAGCGGCGGGGAAGACAGGCTCGTTCCTTATGAGCAAAGCAAACCTTTCCTGGCGTGGCTTAAATATGCACTCGATAAGAATGAAGGTTGGTTCAATGACTGCGGGACTGAGGTTGAAGACATCTTGGATCCAGACGCAAGGCATGAGTATTCTCCGATGATGCGGACGGAGACGGAGAGGTGGCTGTGCGATGTCATGGCTGGCAAGCATAGCGATGGAAAGAGAGGGAACAGCAAGATATGAATACATTCCGAACATTGATAATGTGAAGCGAAACGCACTGAGGCTGAGGCAGGCATCAAGCCCGACCGGCTTTTTCAATCAAAACGCCGTGTTGTCCGGGATGGTTCTTCTCAACATTTCCCTTTGCCATTCTGCAGACTCAAGTTAGCGCTTCGTTTGATTGCCTTCCAGAGTCGATTCCGCAGGGATACGTTGGAGCACCAACCTCTTCGTCACGAAGTTTCCGTCAATCTCAACGTTCTCCACCAATTGCGAATTGGCAACACGCCATTTCGCCCTGATCTCCAATTTGCCGACAGGCACTTTTGGCTGAACGAGGGTGTCGACGCCACCCAGTAGATTGGTAATTGTAAGCGGGTAGGTGGATGTTCCTAATGGCGTGGGAGCAGTCACGCTGTATACGCTCGGCGACCCCAGAGCAGTAGGGTCGCCAGAAGTGAGTTTGGAAGCGGTGTTCCCAGGTGCCAGGGCGTCAATGATGGGTTGATGGTCGTGTAGGGTTTGAATGAGAGAGGCTTCAGTGATGTAGGAGGGGATGGAGGTCTTGATGCTTGTGGTTGCCATGATTGTTGGAGAAGTGTTCGTCGATCTGGCCTGCGGTATTCTGCTCGTGCTCGAGTGTATCGTGTTGTTTGGAGAGAGAGGAAGAGCCGGGAATCACGATCGACTCAGTCCCGTCGTGACTTCTTACATGTAGTTTGTGCTTGGGAGAGTTCGGCTTCCGTTGTTGTGAAACGCGAGTCCGGAGCGACGTAAGCATCGACCGCAGAGCGCAATAGCACGAAGTCAACACTACTTATGGTTCGCCCTTCGCGGGTTCGGACAATGCGTTTCGGGTCCCGAATGCTCAAAGAATAGCCTCAGAGTTGCAAGGCCCCGAAGTCAGATATTGTAAGACTGTGGTGCGTTTCATGAAGTAGAAAAGGAAACAACGTGACAAGCTGAAACATCTGGTCTTCCAATTACAAGTTATGGTCTTGTCTGTAGTGTACAAGAAATCAAAAACTCCGTGCCATGCCATGACAAAGTTTCCTCGCTGTACAAGTAAAGGAAAAGCAAAATGCGATCCCCAGCCTGAAAGAGGGCATGTCCCTCTAGACAACCAGAACCCAAAACACCTTCGCTTGCCCAAAATGACCGACCCGCAAATGGAAAGCACGTTCTGAACCCCCAAGGAAATTTGTGTACATCGTAGGTTTCTGTTTTATTAGGGGGAGATGATGAAGCGTTCCTGAATGCTCCTCTTTGTCGCCGTCTAGTTGTAGATTTCGAGTGGCGCTAGCTGATCAACAGCGTACAGCCAATTGCTGCCCTTTTCTTCTTTTGCAAGCCTGTTGTCGATGTCAGTTTACTATGCAGCATTTCGCTGAAGCGATAAGACTTACCAGTCGTATGGCCATTGCACGAGATGACCTTGAACCTTGTTCAACAGCTCCTCTGCGTCTTCCTTGCTCATCACCTCCTCGACCATTGTAGGCGGGCGCGCGCTGCTCTTGGTTGTAGCCCGACGCCTGCCCTTCCGGCTCGTTGCGTGCTGTAAGCCGGCGCCATTGTTTGTATTTGACTGTGTTGCAGTTGTCTCTGGGGCATCGTTGGAATTGGCGGCAATAGTAATAGTTCGCTGGCGGCTTACACTTGGATCTTCGGTCTGCGTTGGATCAGTCCTGCTAGTGTGTGGTGCCAACGACAAGGACTCTTTTTCTAAAGCCTCCGCTTGGTGCAACGCGTCTGCTTCTTTTGCAGATTCCTTCTCGTCCAGCGGTCGATCATCTGGGGTCGGGACAGCGGTGGGTGCGCGAGATATGCCCGATTGCGGTGACTCCTCGAGCTTTTCGTCGAGCTCCTGAGATTGGACGGCGCTTTCGTTTGACTTCTTGCTGCTTGGTCGTACTTTGTTCGTCAAGTTGCCAAAGATTCCTTTTTTGCCGGCTGGAGACTTTTCATCTACCACCTGGTTTAGCATGGAATCGGTTCCTGCAGAACCGGGCGGCCCAGAGCGCGGAGGTGCGTCTTTCGATGGTTTAGGTTTGCTATTGCCCAACCCCTGAGATTGCATAAATCGCTCGTTGTAGTCATTGAAACGCTTGTAGTCGTCCCAATCCAACACCTCGGAATCTGGCATAGTGCGGAAGACCTGGCGGTAAATCTTGGTGTTGTTTTCAGCGACTCTCTGCCAGATGTCCTGCATGAAGTTTGGTGCCAACGGATCCTTCATGCAGTCTTCTGTAATCTCAGCTCTTTCCAATGTGTGCAGTAAGGGGGCGACGGTCTTTCGGGTGGTTACCCGCGAGAGTTGATGTGTCAAGGCTGGTCCGCCGATATCGGTGTCGTCTTGCGTAGGCAACTCGGGAAGCTGGTAGCGGGGTGCAAGGCCTAGCTCGAATGTGTCATTGCGTTGCAATGGCCATGGTGGGCGTGGCACGTTGCGCGCGCCGTTGTCGTCTTCACGCTGGATCTTGTGATGCGCATGCTCCACTTGTCTAATACGCTCAATGTCGGGAGCGTCTTTGGAGCGGAAGACTTCGCGACCCTGCATGTTGATGTAGGTGTCTCTCAAACCAATGTCACCGGCCATCTCAAGCTGCTTCTCGTTGTCGACGCCGTATCCCTCCACGTCTAGGTCATGCTGTTTCAAGTCGGTAGATCCTTTCTTCTGCTTTTCGCCGTTCTCACGCTTGCTCTGCTTCTCGACAGACGCGTCGCTGTCGGATCGGCCAGTTTGCGTCTTATTTACCCATCCTCTCAGGTCAGTCTTCTCGCCAGCGAAGCCATTGGCACTAGCTTCTAGGTTGTGGTTTGTGAGAGCATGGGGTTGGGGAGTCTGAGGCGGTGTGTGGAAGTAGTCTTCACGTCCAGTGGCGGGAGTGGCAAAGTCTTCACGGTAGATGCGATTCATCTCCATGTCTTGCTCTTTGCGTTCTTTCGCCAACTGGTCGCGACGGTAGATTGCATCGACATCAAGTCCAAGATGCTCTCTCATCAGTCGCATGCGCAAGCCGTGTGCGAATTCGCCAACCATGTAAGGTCGACCGGCCATGTAGCTCGGAATCATCATTCTGTCTGTGACCACAGAGGCAACCTCGGAGTCTCTCGAGCCCAACATCGAGCGCTCGTTAATGTTGGCGGATCCAATGATGACGTGGCGATCATCCACGATCATGCATTTCGCGTGAATGTATAGCTGCTCAGTTGTCAAGCACTTCTTGGGCCCAATCTTTCCCCACTGACGGAGAGAGAAGAACTTGATGTATTTTTCGGGACTTAGACCTGCAGCCTTCAATCTCCCGAACAGGGAGCCCTCACCACGGTTAATGCTTCGGTATTGGCATTGCATGATCAATCGCACGCTTGTGCCGTCTTGAGAGTCCACGCTGTTTTGGAACCCGGGCATGAGGGGGATGATCAGACACGCCTGCCAATCTTCTCCGTTTTCGGCGGCTCGAATTGCGCGCTCGACAAGTGCATCGCCAATGCCGTTGTGGATGATGGTTCCATCAACCGTGGTACTCGAGACGTAGAATTGGTTCTCGATATAGACGAAGTGGTCGGACGACTCGATCAGTGAGCAGTAAGCATTCATGATGCTGTGCTCGACCTTGTTGGGTGTTCCGATGGACCAAGGAGAGCAGGATCGCAGGATCTGAACTTGACACGTGCCGGTCATACCAAGCCGCTCGAGCTCACCGTGCTCATACTCTGGAGGAGGCATGAGAATAGGCGTCGGGCGAGTAGGGATGCGTTGACGTAGGACGTAATTCCAGCGCTGCACGAAGTGACGACCGACGTCGCGGGCGGGCTGCCCAATGAGCTGCATGGAGATATCGTGCCACGGCATCCGAGGGACCTTGGTTCGGTCGTACATCTCCTCGTAAGGCCTGTCGAGGGCATAGAAGTCCTGCACTCGGGGATTGCTGTAGTCTTTGCCCGGCCACACTTGGCAGTGCTCGGCATCTCTTGGGCCTTCGTGGTCGAGTTCGAAGCCAGTGAGTTTGTCGTCCGTCAGCGCATGGCAGGGGTCATCCCATCGGCCAAAGCAAAGATCGACACCGCCGACAAACGCCATCATGTTGTCGACAATGACAAGCTTCTCGTGGTGCGCCCAGAAGAACTGGTTTTGCCTGAACTGGTTGGGTGACCTTTGCACGCAGATGTTTTCGTGCAGGTCCAGCAAGCTCCACTTTGTGTATTCCGAGTCTATCGGAATCGCGGACTCGATGTTCCTGTAGACAACGACAAAGATTTTGACGCCTTCGTCCGCCTTGCGCTGTAAGAGACGATCCAGGCGCCATTTCTGGCTAATGGCGGCGGGTCTGCGTAGGTATAGCTCCGGGCTGAGCCACCAGTCGTGGATGTAGATGCAGTCCTTTGCGTTGTCAATGGCGCGTGACACTTGCCACATGTGGTCCCTTGCATCGACTAGCCACCTACACCAAACATTTTCGCGAATCGGTGCGAAGCTGCCAAAGCGCTGTTTTTTGGACCAAATTGTGTTGGACGCCATGTGCTCTATCGACTCCTTGAACTGAGAATACTGTCGTTCGTTCCTCGCAACCAGCTTAAGCTTGCGTTCGGCGTTGTAGAGTCGAAGGATGTGGTGGTTCGCTTTCGAAGAAGTCTTGTCGGCGACAGTCTTGGTCATCTCCTGGACTTGAGATTTCTTGTCTTGTTGGCTCTTCTTGTCCTTGTCGGTTGAGAAATCAGAATCCACCAGGAAAACCTCATATGGTACGAGCGATTCTGGTCCGTCTACCAGGACGACGTAGCTGTGCCTGACAAGCGCCCATCGAGGCTTGTGTCTGTCTGTGAATGTCTGCATACGCATTGCAGTTCGGGTCAATTCCTTCGGCTGTCTGCTAGCAATGGAAAGAAGACCCTGCTTTCCGACGTAACCACCTTCGGAAGACAGACGCATGGCTAGGGCCGAAAGCTCCAAGAATTTGCACAGGCGCGTGCTGTCCGGTCTGAAGATGAGCCATCGAATCATTTGTTGCAGGTACTTCTCCAGCTTCTTACGCTGGCGTTCGTTGTATATGTTGCGTTCTCGCGCTTCTCTCTCGGCGGTGTTACCGCCAAATTCGCCGTCGCCAATGCTGGACTGCCTGCGTGCTAGCACGAACGATGACCGCCTCCTACGGTGCTTGCCAGGTCGCTCAAGGCCAGGTGTCTCCGGCTCCCGCGCGCTCTCTTCAGGAATCTCATCCTCATCGGGCTCGTCGTCGAGCCCAGCGAACAGACCACGTGCGCCGCGGGCATAAGGGAACGCAGTCTTTGGGAAGTGTGGAATTTTAGGCTTTGTTTTGTCGTCGCTACGGAGCGTAAGCTTCTCGGTTTTTCCTTGTACCTTATACTTCAGATGCAGATTGACGAAGTCGCGAAGGTTCCGATGAATAACCCAGTTCATGCGCGAAGGTCCGTTGCCGTACTCGAGCTCGATCCGGAAGATCATATGACGATCTCCTGACTTTGTCTCCTTCGTCTGACTTGCGGGTATTCTAATCTTCAGTTGCTCTAGGAGGACGGGAATTTTGCGGTTGTTGTGTTCATCGCGCTGGAACATGCTGGCAAACACAAGAGCTGCAGGCGCGCCGGCAAGAAGCTCCGCCATGAGCTGTGCAGACTTTTGATAGTCCACCGTCGCGCGCTCGTCGCGCTTCTTCTGACCCAGCATCTTGAGGCCTTGCTTTACTTGGCGCCATCGCTGTGTACTGCCAGATCCGCTACCGACGCGATCAGTGCGCATGCGTCCAATTGAAGAGCTCATCGCATCCATGCCAGTGAAACGTCGCAGGTTGCTTGGTCGCTTCTCCCCTGGAGTCTCCTCGCTTTCGTTTTGGCGTCGGGTATTGTAGCTGATAGCTCGCGCACCGTCAATGCCTCGCTTCCAAGCGTTGCGGATCTTGTCTCGGCCCTCATCCTCAGACACGCCCGCTCTCCTATCCTCTCCTATGTCGGACATTGTGCCGCGCCTGAATGAGCTTTCTGGGCGATGGCTGGAGCTGCTGATCTGGTGGTCCTTGATGAAGGACGCGAACCGCGAAGCCATGGGTGTAGATGTCGAGCCCGCCGGACCGTCGAGCTGTGGCCTCTTAGTCTTGCGTCTCCGTTTCATGCGTGAACTGCCGCCCTTGCGCTCGTCATTCGATTCTTCTTCCGCATCGGCATCGCTGTTCTCGTTGTCCTCCTCGTTCAGCGCCGGATAGAGGGGTTCACTCCGCTCAGACTGAGGTGACAGCGCTGCCGTGGGAGTGACCATGCCGGCAGTGTTAGTGCTTGATGTTCGCACGTGGAAAGACGAAGAAGCTGGGCTGGCCATCGCCTTAAGACGGCCAATGAAAGACGCCTGGCGCTCGCGGCGCTCACGGGCGTGCTTTGCTGCCTCATCCTTCTCTCCTCCCTCGTCTTCTGTCTCCCATGTTGGGACGCGCTTCAGGGGGGATGGCGCAGGTTCATTTTCAGATTCTCGCGCGAATTGCACGCTTCTTCTGCCAGATGGGGTCACAGAACCCGAGGCGAGTGGCTGTGGTCGTCTCCTCACGGTGCCTTTGGGTGATTGTTCGGCGGAATGTACAGGTGGGCTTTCGTCTCGATGGACGCGGTCGAAGAAGCCAGTGGGCGCGTCGAGGGGAGGTGTTTTGAGAGGGCCTTCGACAGGCTCTGTGGCCTTGGTTGCCATGGTTGCCATCTTCAAGCGAGACTGCTAGTTCTGCAGCTTGGTCTGGCAAGTGCTCTTGAGGCACTGGGCCCGCTCCTTGAATGCGCTTCCGCGCGCGGAGATGTCGTGTTTGGAGAGCTTTCTCAGCAACTTCATGTCAACGGAGGATTTGGTGTTTGCGGCCGTTCATGTGTATGGGATCTTTGGTATGTGTGCTATGTTGTTGGTGTGGTTGGTGCAAGGGTAGGTAGTTTCTAGAGGAGGATGATGATGCTGGCAGGATGTAAGGAGACGCGGGCACGGACACGGCCCCGCCCGCAGGGTCCAATGTATGCATACACTCTCACAACTCTCTTTCTCTCTCTTTCTCTTTCTCTTTCACTTTCACTGGGGATAGATGTACCGGAACAGATTTGGCAGCGTTGACAGCACTCCATTCCAGATGGGTTGTCCCATGAGAGACGGCCCCAAAAACTACTCACTTTTCCCTTGACATCGTCTCCGGGCACAGATATATCGTGACAGATCTGCGTGGTGCTGGTAGCACTCTGTCCCAAATCATTTGTCCCATGAGAGGCATTTCCAGATTGCTCACTTGTGCAGATGCTTGAACGCTGCCCATCCGCGTTTCTGCACTACAGTCTACGTTGCCTAAGCCTTTTCGATGTTTCCATCTACAACAATACCATCTCGCGCGGACTTCGGTGTCGGGTCATGTATCTCGACAGCGTTTCTCATCAAGATCGATCGTGCCGTCTGCCCGTTGCGCATTACCGTCCGGGCCCACCCACTAGCAATTAAGTGGTTCCGTCTAACACCACTCTAGCCTGTAGCAGTCAATACAGCACGACTCTCACGACTCTGGCAGTTGAGACTTGAGCGGTTCTGCCGTCGCCGGTTGAAAACTTTGATGCCGTCACAATACGACGATCTCTCAACATGGATACGGTAAATAGCAGCACTACCGTAACCTCCTGACCAGGAGAGTCGTCCCTGGAGGCAACAAAGTCCATCCCCAAGCCATCCGCCCAATATGAGCGAACTTCAAAGCCGAGATGCAGATGCAACTCTGTCGGCACATTCCATGCAACCAGACGATAAAGATCATGCAGCTCTTGACAGAAAGCTCGAGCGAAAGACCGTCCATAAATTGGATCTCGTTTTGATACCGGCTATGAGGTATGTCGAAGCGCGGCCTGGTCGTTGGGATATCATACTCACTGGATCTCCAGCATACTCTACCTGCTCGCTTTTATAGACCGCAGCAATATTGGTGAGGATAGACAGATTAGTACGTTTCATTCGCACATGGATGCTGACACGAAATTTCCAATGTAGGAAATGCTAGAGTAGCAGGCCTGCAGGATGATCTTGGGCTATCAGATCATCAATACCAGACAGGTGAGCACTCGGTACGGCGATGTGAGCACGCAATATACTGACTGATGACAGCGCTCACGGTGACATACGTTCCTTACATCTTAGCCGAGCTGCCATCGAATCTGATTCTGCACAGAGTCGGCCCTCAGATCCTTCTTCCAACCATCTGCGTCCTTTGGGGCCTTGTCACGACTGCTCAGTCCCAAATCAGTAGCTATGGTGGTCTGCTTGCCGCGCGATTCTTTTTAGGTCTCGTTGAAGGGGGCCTTTTTCCGGGCATAGTCCTTTATCTCTCTGGTATGATCGTGATGTATTGCGTTGATCTGCACTTTTTAACGACAATCTGACTCTTTCGCAGGATTTTACCGACGTCACGAACTACAAATGCGTGTTGGGTTTTTCTTCTCGGCCGCTGCTATGAGTGGCGCTTTCTCTGGATTACTTGCTGCCGCGATAGTCCAAATGGACGGCCTTAGAGGCATGAGGGGTTGGCAATGGATCTTTCTACTCGAAGGCCTATTCACAATTTGCTATGGAATTGCAATCGCCTTCATACTACCGAACTCGCCACACGACGTCAAGATTCTGTCGCCCACAGAAGCTGAACACTGCGTGAGAAGATTGCAAGACGACGGCCCAGCAAAGGAAAGCGGCGCATTCAACGTCAAGGCGCTCCTGTCTGCATTCCGAAGCCCGCACATATTGATCCTCTGCATCGCCCTCTTCGTCAATGGAACCTCGCTCTTCGGACTTGCCAACTTTGCGCCCAGCATCGTCAAATCCATGGGCTACCAGGGCACCCGAACGCAACTGTTCACAGTGCCGCCATTTGCTATAGCATTTGTTGCTACGATGATAGCTGCATACGCAGCTGATCGATACAAAGCTCGCGGGATCACAGCCATGACCACCTCGCTCATGTCTATAGCAGGGTACGCCTTGTTCCTCCGAAGCAATTCGCCCGCCGCGCACTACACTGCTCTATGCCTCATGATCACGGGAATATACTCGACCAGCCCGAGTCTCATTAGCTGGATGCCAAACAACGCTGCAGCGAGTACCAAGCGAGCTACGGCTGTTGCGATGGCTTTCATCTCCTCCAATTCGGGTGGCATTCTAAGCACATGGACATACCCCGAGTCTGCCGCGCCAGGTTACAAACTCGCTGCGAATCTCAATCTGGCGTTTTCTTGCATCACTGTAGGACTCGTCGCTTGCGAGATTGCATTGCTGAGATGGAAGAACCAACGAAAGCGGGACGACCGACTGAGGGATGCTGTTTTGAAGCCAATCCAGGACTTGTCCCCTGAGGAGCAATATAATTTGCTAGGTGATGAGCATCCCGACTTTCAGTATACCCTTTAGCACTTCCAACACATTGCACTCTTGGACGGACCCGACGACTGGATCGCAGTGGGAAGCAATGCCTAATTTGACGCGTACTGGAGCTATCTTTTCGACTTTCCTATAACCATACGATGCGAATCTAATCATGCAATCGAAATTGCAACGTCGTCTCGACTTGGTCAACCTATGTACGGCGCAGGACGGTGTTCCCAACCCTAACCCTGACTGAGCTGGTCGACGGTATTTTTTCGCATCGATGCTGAGGCTTCAGAACTGCGACTTGCGTAACCGGAGACCGGCTGTAACAACCAGTTAACTGATCCCACCTCTGTGGCAGTCTCGTGCACTCCGTTTTTACTTCTCTTTGCGGTTCTACCTACGAAAGACCCTTGCAAGGGTCTCGAGTGGTCTTTAATTAAATCTCGCGCGCTACCGGAGATAGCGAAACGCGGCAAAAAGCCGGCATGGGATTTAGATAAGTATCTATCACGTCTTGTTGAATCCTCACAGCTTCGTTCTCGACCATTGCTGAGTTTTTGTGGAATTTGGGTGTGTTATACTTTATTCCAGTGGTCGCCATGGGCATCGCAAGTAAAATGATCAATGTCAGCGTCGTGGCTTCGAGCCTGGCATCAACAATCGGAGCGGCGGCGGTTGAAACACCTTCGACATATGCCTGTGACAATCACACTACTGCACCTCAAGTTATTCTCGACCAGGGTGGTGTCCATGGCTTCCGTGACAGTCACGCCAACTCGGTGTTCCTCGGAGTTCCCTATGCTGCGACTACTGGAGGCCAAAACAGGTAACACAAAGCAGTCCCTATATTGATACGCATCTGCTGAACTGCAACACCAGATGGCGCCCTCCTCAAGACCTCCCTAAGGCCACGACGATCCTTAATGCGACATCGTACGGTCCGTCATGCCCGCAAGCCCCTGGAGCTGTGGAATACAGTCCATTGTCAGAGGACTGCTTGAACCTCAACATCTGGGCACCTTCCTCCGGTACACATCTCCCGGTCTTTGTTTACATGTATGGCGGTGCAATGGTGACAGGCTCAAACACCAACTCTCAGCTCCAAGGTGCCAATTTTGCCCGTAATGGGGTCGTCTATGTCAATTTCAACACGCGCAACAGCCTCTTTGCTGCACCACACTCGTCGGAGCTGGAAAGTTCAAACCCTGGAGAGTCGCAAAATTTCAACATCTTGGACGTTGAGAAGGCGATTGACTGGATACACGAGAACATCGAGTCCTTTGGTGGTGACCCTGATCACATTGTCTTTGGTGGTCATTCGTCAGGATCCGTTCAGGTCGACCACTATCTTTGGAATCATCCCACCACTTTCCTCAAGGGAGCCGTGCAAATGAGTGCCAACGCAATGTCGGGGCCTGCTTTTGCACCACAGGACCAGGTGCTCGACGCCGTTGCCGCTGAAGTTGGTTGTCCCTCTGCTGGAAATGATCAGATCGAGTGCCTCCGCAATGTCGACATGTCCGACTTCTTGACAGCCAACTTCAACTCCACCTACAATGCTTGGTTCGCACCAACAATAGATAATATCACTCGCCACTCGGACTATCATGCTCGCTTGGCCGCTGGTCAGTATGCCTCTCACGTCCCACTTCTCACTGGCACCTCCAACGGCGAAGGCACGATTTTCAGCATCGTCTATGGCGACGAGAACAGCAACTTTAGCTCTTGGATCAACACCTTCGACGCCGATGTCGCGCACATTCCAGACGGCGATCTCATTGAAGCTTACTCCAATTCCAACTACACCACCGAAGCTCTTCGCAGCGGCATACAGTACGGTGATGCTCGATTCAATTGCCCAGTGAACTATCTTCTCGATCTGCGCAGCGCAAAGCAGGACACCTGGGCATACCGCTTCTTCGGCGCTTATGATAACGTTGTCGGCCCACCTAACACGGCACCCACGCACGGCACAGAAGTGCCCTTCTTCCACGGAGGCAACGAGTGTTTTGAGGACTTGGCAAACGTCACAGCGGAGCAGCAGGCTCTGGCTGACTCCATTCATGGGTGGTTGGTTGACTGGATCAAGGCCCCGTCCAGCGGCCCTGGATGGGACAAGACATCGCCGTCCTCCTCGGGACTTGTCAAGCTTGGTGTTCCTGGAGATGAGCTCTCGCGTATTCCTGCGTCTCTTGATGAGTTCAACAAGGTGTGCAGAGAAGTTTACAACCCTCGTTTCTCGGATTATCCGGTTGTGCAGTCGGTCGCTGACGTTCTTGCCGGCTTGTAAGAACGCCTTCGCGTGGACTTTACTGGATCAAGTCAATTATTTTTTCACGAATAAATTTCACGTTGATTTAGCGACAAGCAGCGACTTGCGCCTTTTGTGGCAACACAAAGAAGTTCTGGAGCGTTGAGATACATGCTCCCATTTCCCGTGGCTATATGCCTTCATGCAAAGTTCTTGGTGGACCCTCAGCCCGGCACCTCTACCGGTAATTGAATTTTACTGCGTTGAGAAATCTTACGGGAACCATCCGCCTTCCAACAACCGACGCATCTGCCTGATGATGAATATACACATCTGCTCAGATTTACATGGATCTATTTCCACGCCCCCACAACGTCATTATTGATTACCCCCGCATCTTGTCGTTGCCGTGATGCCTATCCACTTTCCAGTGAGGAGTTGCCTCTCGTTTTGGCAATTTTGTGCACAGTAGTAGCATCCAGTATTCGAATGCAGTCTATGGTCCTTAAGATGTGATGGACGCCCTCTTCTTCTCTCGTGGATTCTGTTGACTCTTCACACTTGCGTTCCGGGAGCTATTAACTTCCACCAAACATGGCACCTAGACAGATACCCGACGCATCTCATACCGACTCCAAGAAAGATGAAGAGGCACTGGAGCTAGAGACGATCGAGACCGGTGTAAGAACTACGCTCACACCCGGAGAAGACCGCCGCATATTGAGGAAGATAGACAAGAAGTATGCTTTTACAACACTCTCCTTGATCAAATGCATCGACTAATCATCATAGCCTTTTGATCATTCTGGCTGTCTCCTACCTTTTCCAATTTCTCGACAAGGCCGCTCTCGGGTATACATCAATCCTTGGGCTGAACGAAGATCTCAATCTGTCCGGTCAAGACTTCTCGTGGGCTAGTGCGATCTACTACATCGGATACCTGGTAGCGTCTTACCCAGCGGGCTGGTTAATTGTTAGGTTTCCTGTCGGGAAGGTGATTGCAAGTTCAGTGTGAGTGCTCAGTGTATTTGCAGATCTTGGACCGCTACTGACCTTCATAGACTTCTATGGGGCGCGGTCCTCATGCTCACTGCAACATGTTTCAACTCGAGTACCCTGATGGTGACCAGGTTCTTCCTCGGATTCCTGGAAAGTACTATCGGTCCTGGACTCACAGTCATTGTTGCCATGTGGTACAGTATGTATACAGCTATGCGTCCTGGCCAACATAGTGCTGACGTCTATCACTTCAGAGAGATCCGAGCAACCCTTACGCATGGGAGCCTGGTTCATGGGGAACGTCATTGCCGGTTTCGTCGGAGGCATCGTGTCTTACGGAATCGGCCACATCCAGAGCATCGCGCCCTGGAAGGTATGTATAGCAGCAGCGCCAAGTCATTCTCGTGCACCCGCTGATCGGTTTACCAGGCGGTGTTCCTAGTTTTCGGAGCTCTCACATTGTCATGGTCTGTCGTAGTGTACATCTTCCTTCCCGACACTCCCATGGTGGCCCGGTTCCTCAACGAACAGGACCGCACGAAAGCCGTCGAGCGGATTCAAGAGAACAAGACTGGAATCAAGAATAATGTTTGGAAGCTGGCGCAAGCCATCGAGGCCACTTTAGACATCAAAATATGGTTGTTGGTGTTGATTCAGCTATCGACGAACGTCGCAAATGGCGGCGTACAAAGCGTAGGTCTCTATATGCGACATGGTGTATTGCTGTCCACCATCATTCACTGACCAGGCTGGTGTAGTTCTCTTCCATCGTGATCAAAGGCTTCGGGTTCTCGACTCTCACGACCCTACTCGTCCAAATGATCTCGACAGCATTCCAGCTCATCTTCGTGCTCTTGTCTTCCGGCGGCTCGACCTTTTTCACGAACAGTCGGACTTACTTCCTCGTCGCCAACCTTTCCATATCCATCGTTGGATCTGCAATGATCCGCCAGATCGATCCGCAACAGATGTGGGCACGATTCTTTGGGTTCTGTTTGAACATGGCGTTCTCTGCCAACTTCCCGATCGTACTCAGTATGAGTTCTGCCAATGTGGCAGGATTCACAAAGAAAAGCACGGCGAACTCGATGGTATGTTTGGGAAACAACAGACATGACTTGGTTCAAAATTGACGTGAGACATCTGCTAATCATGTTCACAGCTTTTTGTAGCATATTGTGTGGGTAATGTGATTGGCCCTCAGTTATTCATGGCAGACGAGGCTCCAGTCTACCAGACTGGCTTTCTCTCTATCATGATCTGCTATGCTATCGGTATCTGTTCAAGCTTTACTTTACGAGTCTATTTGATCTGGTGCAACAAGACAAGAGACTGTCTAGCAGAGGCAAATGTTGACCAGACAAACATTGAGGCTACAAATCATTTGGCAGACAAGACAGATGAAGAGGAACCGTCATTTAGATATGTATATTGAAATCTAGTAATAGTCTAGCTTCTTAAAGTTACTTAAGCTTAGATTCCAATTGGAAGTAAGTCAACACACAAAAGCTCAGTATTAAATTTTATCAGTAAATTCAGCTATTTATTTGTCTAACATACTTAGTCTGAAATTAATACTGACATTTAATAGCACATTAGAGAAAAACATGTTATCTCAGTTTGACTTTCTAGATTACTTACAAACTTCACTGTTATAACTAATTAATACTACAGCTTAGCTTAATTATACTAACATGCCTGTAGGGGATTCGGGTCACTTTTTTGATTTCAAAATTTTAAAAATCACTAAATCACTTACTAACACTGTAACTAACTATCTAATCAAGCTAACTCATTGACTGAATCTTCTTCTTCTTCCTCTGAAGAAATCAGTATATATTTCGTCTTTTTTCCTCCTTTTTTTATCTTTTTCTTTTTAGTCTCCCCTTCAAGATCCTAAACTACCTTAAGGATATCTTCTTTTAAGAAGGTATTTGCCCCTTAAAGCTACTCTTTTACCCTTTTTACGCGTTTTATGCGTATTAAGTAGTACTTCCTTTTCACATAACTCCCTCTAAGCTAAGATTGCATCAGTATCTCGATCTTTAGCAAAGTCAATCAAATCCTAAATAAGGTCCCTAGCCGATAGTAGTATATCTCTGTCATTTTGAATGAAGTCGACAATCTAATATAGATTAAGAGCCCTAAGAGTACATAGACTACCCCTAGCCCTTAAAATCTGAGATGCATAACTAAATTAACTAATAACTTGCTTTCCTAGAGAGGGGGTCTAAGGAGGAGGGGTAAGAGTTGATAGTAAGATCTCAGAATAGAATGGATAGATCCCTACCTTTTGAAAGCTAGATTTGATAGAAGAAGGCTTAAAGCATTAGGCCCTAGCTTTAATATAAGCTGAAGTCCATTCTACATATAGTAAACGTGTAGTTAAATGTCGGAAAATTCGGTCGACCTCTAAGTTAATTACTGTTTTTAGAGGTTCGAAAATCGATAAATCAAGAGGCTATGTTTTATGCGATGAGTGCGGCGGTAGTAGAAAGAGATCGATTTTCGATGTAATATAGTAGGCGATAAACCGGGCCCTAATATGAGAGGAGTGTCTGTCAATAATCAAGAGGTGCTATAAGTTAGTTAATTTACTAATAGATAGCTTTATAAACCCCGCTTTCTCACTCTCTGTTCTTCTTCCTTCTCTATGCCTTCGTATACTGAAGAAGACGTAACTAACGCATTAAATGCGTTAGTAAACGGTGAATACAAGTCAATTCGCTGAGCTGCACTAGTCTTTCAAATTCCCGAATCAACTTTATGATATCGACTTCAAAAACCAAAATCAAGAAAAGAAAGTCATGTTAGTCAACAAACACTAACTCCGATCGAAGAATCAACACTCG
>Ga0265797_10006278_pt1 | contig 16887 bp, 14 predicted proteins | sample P2T30metagenome_FD_192433 | JGI IMG/M metagenome (GOLD analysis project Ga0265797, IMG submission 192433) | Plant litter microbial communities from East Loma Ridge, Irvine, California - P2 T30 | ecosystem: Environmental > Terrestrial > Plant litter > Unclassified | place: USA: California...
AGCAGAACCCCATCCGAAAACCATGCGTGGTCAGCGCCAAACTGTATAGTCACCGTGTCAGGATCTGCGCGACTCCGATCTCGCGGGAGCGGAACCATGAGGGTTGCCGATACCCCCGGACGGGAATTGAGCCACGGGAGGTCGTCCTCGTGGAGTTCGGCAGTAAACCGCAGTTCGTCAACGCCGTCATCTCGAGTCGCCACGAACGCTTTAAAGCTGCGCATCCTAAGCGGCTTAGAGGCGTCGTGATCCAAGTGGAACGGAACACCCCCTGTGTTGAGCTCCTCGGCGAAGCTGCGCAGTGCGGTACGCGGAATCGAGAAGCCGCCGTACGCTTTGATAGGCGAACTGGTCATGAGCGTGCCCCGAACTGGCTGCCACTCGGAATTAGTCATGGGCTAACTATCTCATCCAGGGGGTGACGTAACGGCGAACGCCGGAAACCTCAAAAATGCTTAGGACAGTACCTTGCGAAGTCCTGCGCTTCTCGTCGCTCACTGCCCTACTTGCGGAGACTACCGTGAATAGAAATGCGCCCGTGGATACAGGTGACCCCTTCCCCCCGTCTACAAGTCGCTAGACGTTAAACCTAAACTCCACAGCGTTCCGTAGCCGAGTACTGCTTGGAAGCGCCGCCAGGGCGGTTCTGAACTATTTGGTGCCGCGCTGGCAAATCCGTTGTCGTGCCGCACCTGGCTCAAAACCTGCCCTTTGCTGGCAGACTAAAGGTTGGCAGTCCGACAATGAGAAGCGGACCGCCATTCCCCGCCTAAGGAGTGTCAGCCGTGCATACGCCCCCGACCCTAACTTCGATCTCCATGTGGAACTTCCGCGGCGTTGTGGGTCCGATGACCATCGAACTGGAGCCGACTACATCGCGTGGTGGTGTGACGTTCGTGCTGGGTGACAACGGCTCTGGCAAATCCTCGGTGTGCGACGCCATTGAGTTTGCAACCAGATCGTTAGTTAGCAGGCGTCTCCGGGACGGGGAAAAGCACCAAAGAGAGATTCGAAACCTCAGCACCACTAATCCACCAGGAGTGATCGTGAGGCTGGCGAACGGCGATTCCTATGCGCGAGGCCAGGTTGCGGCCGACAGCCTCGACGGCGCGAGCATCATTCGAGGCAACGCAATCGCGGGCTTCGACCGTGCTCCTGTCGTCATCCGCCGCGATGCTGTGGAGTCGTTCTGGAAAATTCCCGCGGCGCACCGACTCGACTACTTCTGGGACTACCTCAAACCGCCGACCCAGCAGGTTCGATCAAGCGCAGATGATGCATGGGTAGAGGAGCATAGGGCGGCCGAACATGCGCTCGCCCGCGCGAGACGCTCACTAGATTGCCTTGTACCCCCACATTTTTATTCCCGAAACTGGAAATTTCCGACGCACTCCAAAAACGCCTCCAGTGCCATCAACGCAGGGGTAAAGGAGGCACTAAGACGGTCTGATAAACCCCGCACTTTGACCGCGGAACAGCGAATAGCGATCAACGCATGCGTTGCGGCATTGACTGAGGAGGAATCGCTCAGAAGTAACGCACGCTCGGCCGAGTCGAAAAAACCGCGTGATCCGGCCCCCGTTGGTGCTCTTATCGATAAAATTGGCCCCCGAATTGCCTACGACTTCTTTGGAATATTTGGGCAGGATTGGATTCAGGATATTGAATTTAATGTCGATCATTCCGGCCTCGTAGATATTCGACTCATCACGGATGATGAAGCTTTGGCGCCAGACAGAGTATTGAGCGAAGCAGGTCTGGATGTGCTGTCACTGCTCATCGCAGTGGAAGCGCATGTCGAGACGGCGAGCTCCCACGGGCAGAGTCCATCCATCGTTTTCGATGACGTGTTTCAGTCTGTCGATGCACCCCTCCGGAGCCGCGTACTCGCGCACCTAGCGGCGCGACTCGACCGGTGGCAAGTCGTATTCACCGTTCATGATCGCCTGTGGCTGGAAGTCGCCGAACAGCGATTCAAGGAGGCGAACTTCGCGACTCGAGTCCTCGAGCTTCGCTCCGGGGGATTCGGTGGTACACCAAAAGTGTACGGGCCCAGCACAGGGCTCCTTCGCGATCTGCGAGATAGCATAGAGAACGCCGCGTCCGCGGTCGTGGTTGCGGGGGTGGCTGGACGCACTCTGGAGGCTCTCGCCGAACAACTCTCGTACCGCCTGAGCGCCAAAGTAGCGAGAAGGGAACGCGACCGATACGAACTTAACGACATCTGGCTTCCTGTTCGGACAGAAATCGACTCCAGTCAGATGTCTGTAGCAAAGCAGCTGACGACAGACATGTCCAACACACAATTTCTTCGGAATCGAGTCGGGGCACATGCCAACGACTGGGCAGACGGCTTGTCAGACGCAGAGGCCTTGGATGCTGCGAATCAGGTGATGACACTGGCGCAACAGTTCCTCTGCCAGAGCTGCGCCGCGTGGGGTAAGCGGAAAAAGACCGGTAGCTCCTGGACCTGGGTCTTCCACTGTTGCACGCAATCCTCGCCGACAGCAACATCTTGAAATTCGCCCCTTTTGAAAGCAATTCAGCGACTTAGGACGTATTGCCCGAACAAGCGGAGTCGAGAAAGGCCGACTGGAATGGCGGCCCCTGAGCATGGTTGGCCATGCCGAGCACGGCCTCAGCCGCTCGTGTACTTACCCCTGAGTCCCAGGGATTCAGCATTATCGGAGCACTTCCTCGAGACTGCATCGCAGCACTGCCACATCCTGCCGCTACCATCGACCCATGGACAAGCGCTATCAGGTTTTCGTCAGCTCGACGTTCGTTGACCTCGTCGATGAACGTCGCGAGGTCATGCAGGCGCTGCTCGAGATGGACTGTCTTCCCGCTGGTATGGAGCTGTTCCCTGCCGGTAACGCCGACCAGTGGACGTTGATCAAAGGCGTCATCGAGCAGACCGACTACTACCTTGTAATCCTTGGTGGACGATACGGCTCGGTGTCCGAAGAAGGAATCAGCTACACCGAGATGGAGTACGACTACGCCGTAGAGCGCGGCATCCCCGTGATGGGCTTCGTCCCCGCAGATCCAGATGCGATTCCGGTCGGCAAGACCGACAAGGATGACGCTGCCGCGAAGAAACTCGACGAGTTTCGCGAGAAGGTCCAGCTCAAAGTAACGAAGGACTGGAAGAACGCAGAAGACCTCGGTTCGAAGGTCACTCGGGGCCTCATTCACCTCATCAAGAACAATCCTCGTCCTGGGTGGGTGCGCGGCGACCAAGCGATGACACCGGAGACGCGCGCCGAGATTGCCGAACTCGAGGCGAAGATCACCAAGTTCGAGAAGAAAGAGATCGAGACACGCACGACTATTGATGCGCATATCGACGGCAGCTTCGCACACGGTACAGAAGAGGTAAAGCTGCTGCTGACCCATAGAGGCTACAGCCGCGCCAGCGGACGAGTTGATGAGCTGGGAGATCTCACCTACACGTGGGACGCGATCATTGAGGTCATCGGCCCCTTCATGATCGACGAGGCCCCGGAGCCTTCCCTTCGCAACACTTTCAATAACCACATGCTCAGCGACATTCAAGACGATCCGGACAACTGGACGAATGACATGTCCCATGCATCGGCGGAGATCTCCGACAAGTCCTGGGGATCTATCATTGTGCAACTCCGCGCGCTGCGTCTAATCACAACCGGAACAAAAAAACGCACAGTCAGCGATAAGGCGGTCTACTGGAAACTGACACAGGCCGGTGATGACTACCTCGTTGCGCTCCGGGCCGTGCCCAGCTCCGCGTAGCTCGGGAAATGGACTGTTCTTCCCATGTCGGTTCGTCTGCAATGGATCAACCCAGTGCTGACCACCAGTGAACTGGCGAGGTTCTGGAAAGCACCCTGGAGCGTTCGGAAGTTCCGCTCCGTGACGGCCGGGCAGGGGTGGGTGACGCTCGAGGCTAGAGGTTAAACCTAAACTCCACCACGTTGCGTCACCGGATATTCTCTGCGGTGAGAGGACTGGGCAAGGCGCCGCGCCTCGCGAACCACTGATGATCTGTGATCTGGTTCTGGGGTGACGGAGCGCTTCAGCGCTAGGAGAGCGATTCGCTTTCCGGTGCCGGTCCGGCCTCTGCTGTGGAAGACTGCCGGCATGGAGTCCCCAACGCGCGACCACGACCTCGTCCTCTTCGGTGCGACTGGCTTTGTCGGGGAACTGATTGCTGGATACCTTGCGCACCACGCTCCTCCGGACCTGCGAGTGGGACTCGCGGGGAGGTCGAGGGCAAAGCTCGAAGCCGTACGGTCAAGATTGCCCGTCGCCGCTCATGACTGGGCCATCATTGAGGCTGATACGGAGCACCCTGACTCGCTCGCGGCCATGGCCCCGGGCACCAGAGTTCTCTTCACCACGGTGGGTCCCTACGCCGAATATGGGCTGTCGGTCGTCGAGGCGTGTGCCCGCGCCGGCACCCACTACGGGGACCTGACCGGCGAAGTGTCCTTCGTCCGCGAAGCTATCGACCGTTGCGATGCCCTTGCGAGGAGCACAGGTGCACGGATCGTGCATGCGTGCGGCTATGACTCCGTTCCCTCGGACCTCGCGGTGCTCCTCCTGCACCAGGCCGCGCAGGCTGATGGCGCGGGCGGACTGACCGAGGTGCAGCTCGTCGCCCGGGCGAAGGGCGGTTTCAGCGGCGGCACCATCGAGTCCATGCGTGGTCAGCTCGACGGTATGAGGACGGACCCTGCGCTGCGATCGCTCGCGGGCGATCCCTACTCCCTCAGTCCAGACCGCACGGCGGAGCCCGGGACCCGGCAACCTCAGGATCTGGGGTGGATCAGCCGTTCGGATGACGGCCGATGGGCCGCGCCCTTCATCATGGCGTCCGCGAATACGCGGACGGTACGTCGCAGCAATGCTCTCCAGGGTTGGGCCTACGGTCGGTCCCTGCAGTACGGCGAAGTGATGGGTATCGGGCGAGGGCCTGCCGGCGCCGTCACCGCCGGGGCGACGGCGCTTGGCCTGCGTCTGTTCGGAGCCGCACTGGCTTTACCCTTGACGAGGAAATTCCTGGACCGTGTCCTTCCGTCGCCCGGTGCGGGCCCGAGCGAGGCCGCGCGGCGCTCAGGCTGGTTCCATTCCCAGGTGACTGCTTCCACGGAGAGCGGCCAGCGCTATCGCGCCGTCGCAGCCGGGCCCGGCGATCCGGGATATGCCGCCACCGCCGTGATGGCCGGAGAGACAGCGCTCTCACTTGCCCTCGACGGCGACCGTCTGCCGCCCGCCTCAGGATCTCTGACCCCGGCGACCGCCCTCGGCAACATCCTTGTTGAGCGGCTGCGCGAGGCAGGCCATACCTACGAAATCACGTCCCTCACCTGACGCCGGGAGTGAGGCACTGGGCGTGCCGTGGTCAGAGGCTCGTACTAGACGTTAAACCGGAACTCCACCACGTTCCACCTTCGATTAGCCTCTTTCACGCGCAGGGTGCCCCGAATAAGACGATGGATGGAATGACTCCACTTCGGAGCCCTCGCTATCTCATTACGCGGTATCGCTTTCGGGCGCCAGCCGCACTGATTCATCTCCCCGTCCCGGCGCAGCCGACTCACCTCGCCAACGCCGAATAGCCGGATTACGGGAGTGTTTGGCTATTGAGACTCACCGCCAAAACGGTACAAGCGCGGATCGTCACCCCGCCCCACCGAGAAATGTTGTCCGGTTTCGATTCGCACCGTAGGTTCGTCTGGCTCCTGAACATCCTCAAAAACGCCCAGCGCTAACGATGTGCCCTCCACATGCATCAGGCCTTCCTTGTCTGCAGGTGCTTGTCGGAAGGTGAGTGTGGTGCGTCGATCAAAGAGGAACGCTTCGTTGTCGAGTACACGTGTCTCTATGTGTGTCACGCTCTCCAAAGCAGCCTTGAACTCGGTTGAGTACCACCGGTCGAATTCTTCCATCCCCCCATAAGGAGTAACCAGAACGAAGTGTCGAACCTCGTCCCCTAAGTCTTGGATACATCGCAGGATGACCGATGCCCGAGGTTCGAGGACGTCGTTCTGTAGAGACCGGAGCTCAGCCACCGTCATCCGCTCCTCACCCGCTGTTATCGCTTGAGCGATCATCTGCCCAAGGTCCGCGGGGTCCGCGTACGTTTGATTGAAAATTTTGTCAACAAAGTAGTCCTTCGATACCAGGAAGTTAATACCGAGAATCGGACCGGGTGATTCCACCGGGGGGAAACGTTCAGTAACACTAGGAATTTCACTAACTAGTCTTGTTCGCTCGTTCAGCGTTCTACTAAGCGCATCCCTGAGTGAGTCGAGTCGTGTCTCAGACAATGGTTCTTCGGCCAAGCGCGCGTATTCAGCTGACTTCCAATTCTCGACCTCCTTAGCCAACCCATGCATCAAGATTTCTTCCTTCGCAGTGAGCTCGCGATCACCATCCTTCAACAGTCCGAGGAAGCGCTTGTACTCGGAGGCCGATTCTTGGTCTTTGGCGGGGGGTAGTGGTCCATGGGAAGACGACAGTGCGGACAGTTGAGCACGGTCGATGTAACTGGGCAGTCGGAGCACTTGTGCCCGGCTCGACGCTGACGCGTTCATCTCCCATAAGTCCCATCGACTGTTCGGCGCCGCGCCGCGCTCCGCCTCAGCCCGTGCCGTCAAGATCTCTGACCAGGTACCCCGTGGAGTCACCAACGCTCGAAGGTTCGGGTCTACAATGACCGTCTCGTCCTCTCCGTAGGCCAAGTAGTCAAGCCATCCGGCTAGAACCAGCTGGCCGGCCCTAACCTGAGATCGACCCGGGCCAAATCGATCGAATTCGAAGAGGCCATTTAGTTCCCGCGCAGCCATCTTGGCAGCCTCAGGCTTCTCGGCATCAACTCCTAGTTTGACCAGTTCGACGAGCGTCCATACCCCACTGGGCTGGAGAGATTCGCGTTCCTCGGGCGATGCCCACGAGTACATAGTTAGGTTCTGGACACAGGTAAGAATGCGCGATGTAGTTGATTCGAACCCGGGGCCACCGAAGCGGAGCAAGTCAAACCACAGCCTACTGAAGCTCCGCAAGCATTCATTGACGTACTCGGCAGACCCGGTTCGAGGCGCTTCCAGAGCCCGCGTCATAGCTGCTCCTACGAACATGCCGGCCACGCGAGGGGACAGCAACGCATCTTGCTCTACCTCCCCAAGACTGCGAAACAACCAGTCATTTCTCGTAAAGGAGGCCCGTCTTGAAGACTCCGAGTCTTCCAGTTGAACGAGCCACACGCCTCGAACCACATAACCAAGCAACTCTAAAGCTCGTTCTGCAGTGGAGAGCGCGCCAGATCTAACGTTGACTCCTACAGCGTCCTTCAAGTTGGCGATCTCTCGGTCGGTTTCCTCGTATGGCGTTACGGCTCCTGGTGGTTCAAAGGCGATACTGGACTGCAGAAGTCGGACTACCCGTGCAGTCGTCGCCTCATCGAGTTCTCTCGGGGTGATGACACGAAACGCTGTTTCACCCAGTCGCGTGCGGTCACCTGGCTCTACGTCAAGGATCACTTGGACAGGTTCATAAACATCGATTTGCTCGGTTCGGTTGGTGCTACCCACGGTGGCACGGACACCGAGAGTGTCAATTGCCTCCCGAACAACTTTAGGACGAACAGATTTGACGAGTCGGTCAACTTCGGAGACAGGCACGCGTAGCGTGAATGATGATGTTGCGCCCATCGACCACCCGGACGCTACGAGGCCCTCTAATTGGGCCTTGGCATTTGCGTAAGCAGGGACGCTCTTGGTCAAGCGATCCGCCAACGCGCCTACCAAGAAGACGCGAACAACTTCGTCTAGACGCGATGGGTGACCAAACAACTGAGTCAATCTGACCGTCGACAAGACCAAAAGAATAACGGTTGGCATAAACCATAATAGGCCAATTACTACTACACCGGTGTCACTCTGTAACCATATAGTCTCAATCGCAATCACTGCGTTGCCCGCTAGCCCGACGCCGACGAATCGACCAGCGTGGATGTAGCCCAGTACTCTTCCGCGAGAAGCACCGATTGCAAGAGGAGCCTGGGCAAAGAGCTGCGCCGCGATGGCTAAGCCCGCAAATCCTACCGAGAGAAAAGTCGTGTGCACCTGCCAGAGCGTTTCGTCAACGCTAGCCGCGGAGGAAAGGTACCGCTCAATCCACTCTGAATCACCCTCGACGTGAAATAGACCCAATAAAAACACACTTGCGACTACTGCAAGAAGAAGTAATACCGTATTAATAATCCTCAAAACCACGGCTCTTCTATCCGGTTGTCGTCGCGTATAGGATTCAAACAAGTCGCTAGCCGCTGCTTCAGCATCGGGACCTCGGCGTCCGTCCTAGCACTTTCCAACGGTGATCGCCCCCTGACGAAAGCCGTGCAACATCGAGACACCACTCATGCGAGTGTTCCTTGCTGCTTCGAGCCCAGAATTTACGAAACATGCACCGGTACCCGCCGAGCACCACTAGACACCATCTTTCCACGCGTCGCGAGATAGCGCCTGGGCAATCCGGTCTCCTGTGCTCTTTGATCGGTCGCCGTCCACCAAGACCGTACCCGAAAAAACAAAGGGGGCATCCACGCGAACTCGTTCCAAGATGTCGACAAAGCGGGAGTCCGCGGTCAGGAAAAGGTCACAGTCGATCAGGTAGGACGAGTGTTGAGCGTCCGCTGGGTTTCCGGAGCCGATCTTGTTGGTCGACTGCACCAGATCTACCGCCCAGTTCAGCCAGTTACGAGGGACATCCGCAATGCGCGCTTCGTCCAGCCACATGTCTACGAAGCTCTCTGAGTTAGATCGTAGCTTCCCAAGGTCGACCCAAGGCTCAACCCAGTCAGTCATTGTACGGTCCTCACCCGTGATCCCGGCTCGGGGCCCAACCACTCCCAACTGGTGCCAAACCAATTGTGCGAGATTGATACGCCACATCTCTCTCCGCGAGCCGTCCCAACCGGGTAACGTCACGCGAACGGGTCCGCCAGCGGGAACGGAACCTTCTCGCTGTCCGCTCAGCTGTGAGAGGTCGCCCAGATTAAATTTAGTGCGCAACAGTTCTGAGCGGTTGTACTTCTGTCGTTGAACTACATGGTTCCTTGTCGCCAACTGTCCTACTTGATACTCATGCATTGCCGTCGAGTCCTCAAGCGCTTGTCTCCAAATTTTCTTCGCCCAAGCGGTTCGGAGGCTTGCGACACGAGCAGTGCTAGGGACCTGAAGAAGCCATTCAGGGCGATTTCGCCTGATAAGCGCTACCACTTCCTCGGCAAACAAATCTGCCTCGGTACGAACGCGCGTTCTCCTAGGACCTTTAGCCAGGCCTGCTACCAACCTCTTACGGACGTCCTCGTGTGGGATTTGGACAATCTCGAGCAGAGTGCTGGGCATTACCTGCACCTGCAGGTCCAGCTCCACCAGAAGCGACTCTAAACGAGGCAACGACCCATCATCCAGCGAGGACCACAGGTTCGTATCGAGGATAATCCGCACATTCGAAGTATCCGTCAACTCATGACTCATAACAATGTACGTCAGGGTGCCAGCTCGTGGACTTGGCCTATTGAAATGGATATCACCAGTCGCCGCGCAGCTGGTGGGTCAACTGACGTCCCGAGATACGGCATCAAGGAGCCTCTAACCTTACTCACTGCACTTGACACGCAAGCTAGATCCGGCGGGCTCAAACCTCGCAATGAGCTACGGGGATCAGTCTCATAGAACCAATACTGACGTCAGAATGCGCAACAGCCAGCGTTACGTCGAACTTGCTGGAGATCCGGTAGCCGACGCAAGCTCGCTACCCTGGCTGTCACGCGGCGCGGCATTCCACCAGTCAAGCCACCCGGCACCTTGAGGCCTTTACATATTGCGGCCCCAGGATTCGGTCTCGCCCGACCATACCGAAGCTGTCGAAGACAGAGTTCGCCTGCAAAGCTGAATCTCTGAATTGGTGGTTGAGTATGAACGTGGTCCTTCGCTGCACGACAGCTTGCCCTTGAATCCGGCTAGCGCAAGTTTAGGCGTGAATGCAAAGGACTGTCGTCCCCGGCGCAGGGACGCTAGACGTTGAACCGGAACTCCACCACGTTCCGTCACCGGATAACCTCTGCGGTGAGAAGACTGGTTAGAGCACCACGCCTCGCGAACCAATGATGATTTGGTTTTGGGGTGACGGAGCGCTTCAGCGATAGGAGGGTGACTCACTTTTCGGGGCCGGTCCGGCCTCTGCTGTGGAAGACTGCCGGCATGGAGGCCCCAACGCGCGATCACGACCTACGCCCACTCTGGTGCGACCGCCAAAGCCTTCAGCGCGCGCTTGCGAACTTGTACCCCCCATGAGCGGCGGGCACTCCTGTTGACTAAGCAGGTACACCCTTCGGATCAACTTCAAGGGCCTCCACGTCCGCAATCAGATCGATGACCCGCTGATATCGCCTGTCCGGTTGAGAGTCGATGCACTTCTGGACAATGTGCTCGACCGAAGTGGTTGCGGTCCTCCCGACGTTCTTCCGTCCAGTGAATATGTAGAGCAAGACGAATCCCGCAGCGAAAATGTCATGGACACTTTCGAACTCCTTGAACGATCCTAGAGCTGGGTCAAGCTTGGTGCCTTTCAACTCCGTCTCCGTCACGGTGAACTCCGAGCCCTGTCGCTTGGCCAACCCGAAGTCGGATAACTTGACGATCACCGCGGAACCGCCGAAGGTTCGCAGGAGAACGTTCCTTATGCTCAGATCACGATGAAAGTGACCTTTGGAATGAATATAATTCAGGCCATAGAGGAACTGGAGAGCGATTCGTTTACGAGTCATCAGACCGAAGCCCGGCTGGTTATTGCGCTTGGCCACATGCTCTTCCAACGTCGTATCGCAGTGCTCCATGGTGTAGGACCAGTCCGACTCCTGAAAACGGTAGACCTCCAACACATACGGGAACTGTAGTTCCTTCATCAGTTCGAACTCCCTGCGGAAGCGTTCCTTCTCCCGGTCATCAGCACCGGGCTTGAGCTTCTTACGTGCGAGCTTCATGCCGTAGTTGGGATCGGTGAAGCGATGCACCACTGCAAAGGCCCCTTCACCGATCGGGGTCAGCTTCACCGTGTGTGAGTCTGTCAGCTTGACCGCGTGGTCCTTGAGGCTGAAGACGGGCGCATAGCTTTCCACTTCAATCGGAGTGAACCCTTCCGGGATGCTACTACCGCCGCTGGACGTCAACCACGATGGAGCGTTCTCAATGACACGCTCATACTCAGGACTCACCACGAGTTCATGACCAGCTTTGCTCAGAACCTTGCGGGCCTCAGTCACCTGGTCAATTAGGTCCAGAAGGCTTCTGGAGTTATCGGCGTTGAAGTGGCCGCCACGTCCATCGCGGGATTTGTAGTTCATCCACTTGAAGTCTGCGTCCAGGCCAGCGTGTATCGCGGCAAACGCCCGAGGCGCCGTTTGCTCACGCCGGTACAACTCTAAATAGGTGCGGTCAATGTCCTGGTCGTAGAATGTGCGCTCGAAGCGCTCCACCCGCTCCTGTTCCATAGTGTTCATGGGGTAAGGCTAACGAGACCGGCCCCTCAACCTGAAGCGTCCCAGGTTCTCTGCCGCTGTTAAACGGGCTGTGACTCACCAACATGAGCTGCGTAGTGAGCGCGTTCCTACTCTACCGGGGTGAGATTCTCCAAGGTCCCGTGGAGGCGACGGTTGTTCCACCAATCGACCCATCCCGCGTTGGCGAAATCGACGTCGGCCAACTGCCGGTAGGGCCCCTCATGGAGGACATCAGTGCGGATGCACTCGGTCTTAAACAGCCCGATGATGGACTCCATGAGGCTCTTGTCACCCCGGGAGACCCCCGGGATGCTGCGACGCGTCAACGCGGTTATTTTCCTCCGGCCGTAAAGGCCCTCAGGAGCGAGCTTTGTGCTGCCGTGGCGGTCCACGGTGAAGGCCAGGTCGCGGATGTGGCCCTCCACTCATACATCCGTGATGGTGCGGGCAGCGACGTGTTGATTGGCCCGTGCCCAGGCCCGGTAGGTCCTCGCTGCGATCGTCAGACCCTCGGCACAAAGGGTCTGACCGATCGACTCGACAGCGAAACCTTGGTCTCTGAGTTCGTCGATGAACGTCAGGATCAGCGGCTGCGGGGGTCGAGTTCCCGCGCGAAGAAAATCGAGACCCGGTGCAGGATCTCATTGGTCTCTTTCAACCGCCGGTTTTCCATGCGCAGGCGCTTGAGCTCGGAATTCTCATCAGTGCTGACGCCGTGACGGGCGCCGTGGTCAATCTGGCGCTGACGCACCCATCGCCGGAGCGTGTCTCGACCGACACCGACCTGCTTGGAGCTGACCTCTACTGCGGCGGTGCGAGAGGAGTATTCAGACTGGTGATCGAGCACCAATCGGACGGCGTACTCCTCCAGAGCGGGATCGATTCGACGAGGCATGGCTACATCCTTTCAACTTAAAAGGGTGCGGCATAAAACCTGGCCCGGTTCACGGAGACTGCATGTCACCTAGCGGTGAAATAGACCTCAATCGTGGCCACGGCCTGACGCTCATTCGCAAACGTGGAGCTCGAGACCATTCAACGGGCACCAATGTACCGTTGCTACATGTTTCCTCGGTGGCCAGCAATACGATGGATCCGCCGGTCAGAGTTGTCAGTTCCCTCGAAAGACAGGACGAATCCAGTGGCGCGAAGTAGTGGAGGGCTGCTCGCCCAGGTCGAATCCAGGGCGCTAGATAGCTCGACTAGCCTCGCTGACACTCTCCGGAAGTGCATAGCCCTTGGAGGCCAGGCCGGCTCCGCAGATTTGCGAGACTGGGCACGCAAAGAGCTCGACGGGTATAAGGGCGACGATGAGCTACCTCCGTACCGCGTTCTCACCGCCCCATTGAAGATTGACGGCACCACGGATAACACCAGGGTCATCGGTCAACAGCTCTCCACCTTCGATATCCCCGACTTTGCTCGCGAAGCAGTCACCAGTGGCATCCCGATGATGATGGGAATCGCGGAACTCGAGCGGCTCAGTAGGTCCAGGTCGGAAACGAGACTCCAACCCCCCATGATGCAAGACCTCGTCTCGTACATGAACACCCAGCAATACGCAGTCGGCCACATCACCACCATGTACTGGGCCGTTAGTTCTACTGCAATCCTTGGCGCCGTCGACGCGGTCCGGACAAATTTAGTCGCCCTAGTTGCCGAGATGCGCGCCGCCGGTGAGAGCTCGGAGACGATACCCACGGCGGATGTCGCACAACACGCGGTTCAGGTCGTCATCCATGGTGCTAGGCGGAGTCCAATTACCGTTAACAATGCGCAAGCAGCCAACGGCGCGTCAGTTAGCGTGGATCACAACTCAACCTCCCCCGATACATCAAGAATTCCGGGTTGGATTCGAGGTCCCTGGGGATTCGTCGTTGGGTTAGGGACGCTGGTCGGAGCTTACGTTGGCGTAGCCTCAGCCGCTAGCTGGCCGCCATTCTGACTCAGAGTCAAGCACCTCGAGAGTGCCAATTGAACCGCACCGGGATTCTTGGAGACTCTGGTCTGCCCCGGAAGAAGGTCCACGCGTGATACGGGCCGCGGTTTTCTCAACGACTACAGATTTCCGCCTACTCAGTCGGACTGCGGTACCCGAGCGCTCAATGGCGGCTCAACGTGTTGTACTCCTTCTCCCAATCCGCGATGATCACCCGTGCATGGGCCAAGGATCAGAAGTTGGCGATGTTCAGGCACTCATCCTGGATCTTGCTGTCGAAGGGCTACGCCAAGGCGCACCAGCCGGAATGTGGGGGATCCCAGAGACTTCTCCAGCCGACTGAGCCATCCCTGACAGATCAGCTCCGGACCGTTGTCACCGCAGTACCTCCGGCAGCCCCCGGTCAGCTGCGATAGCATCCAGACGGGTGATGGGGTCATCGCCGGTGATGCTGCGAGCCACGATCCCGCCTAGGCATCCGCGAGTTTGCTCATCGACGATCGAGGCGACCTTGATCGTCCGGCCGGTCCCATCGGCGTCGGACTGGAAGTCCACCGCCCACACCACATTCAGCGCACCCGACGGCGGGGCTTCCGCGGTGGAGGACCCCACGCGTTTGCGTCGGCGTCTCACCGGAACCCGCAGGACCTCTTCACGCCCGAGCCTCTGAACCTTCTTGTGGTTGAGCATCCAGCCCGCAGCTCGTGCGTCATGGTAGGCACACCGGCAGCCCTAGCGCGGATGCTTCTTCGCAAAAGCCCGTAGCAAGGACCGCAGCCCAGCATCAGGATCACAAGCGTTCTCGGCCTCCAGGAAACGGCGCAGCGTGGATCGGGCATCTCCCGCCAGCCTGGTGCCTCTGCGTTAACTGAGACCCATAATGGCCGTCAGGTGTCACGCAGCTGCTCGCCGCCGGTGAAGGGCTTAGAAGTTTCCCTCCGTCAGCTCCTACACCGCCGCCTTCTCCAGCTCCGTCTCAGCGAGGAGCTTCTTTAGCCGGTCGTTCTGCTTCAGATAGGCTTGTAGGCAAATCAGAAATGCGTCTCGTTCCGAGAATCATCGAGGTTTCCGCCATGATTGTATTTCGCCTTAATAAGGACCGCCTGGTTCCCGAGAGACTGTCCCGCAGTTATATCAGGAGCATTCGTGCTCGGTTCAGAGAGTCTCGATAAGGCTGCAGTCTTCTAGGGAAAATAGCCTATTCTTAGTGAGGGTTCGATCCCGATTGTAGCGCCATGACGTACTCGAACAGCCTGCTGGGATCATTAGTTGCGCCATCCCCGCCGTGCGCGAGGGTTTCCCTTAGATGCTCAGGGTCGTCGGATCCTGAGTATACGACCACGGGAGTTTTGTCTCCGCGGTGCCGCATCTCGTCCAATAGCGCGTAGCCTTCACGGTGCCCCTCAACTCGCCCCATATCGGTTATAACGAGACCAAAATAGTTTTTTTCCAGCAGGTCTAATGCCCTGGCCGTGTTCGAAACCCAGATCGTTGCCATGCCTGCAGCACTTATCGCTTTCCTCTCGAGCTTGAGGGAATCTGGGTCATCATCCACCCAGAGAATCGGACTTTCCCCGACTGTCTTGGTTTCGCGCAGACTGTTCGCCAAGGCCGCCTCACGATCGGCGTCAAGCGTGTGCCCAATACGGCTGCGTGCGGCTTCATTTATGATCTTAATTATCAAGTTAGTGTTCGTGTCGGCAGAATGCGCGCTCCCAGCCGCATCGGACGCCGAACGCCTGATCTCATCTAAGACGGCCTCATGACCGAGTTTGTCGAGTTCAGCCTGCACCGCTTGGTGCCGGTAAATCGCCGCGGCCAAGCCCACCGCGAATACAGTAGCCGCAAACGAAAGCAAGGCCAACAAACTCAGTCCGAGTTCAAAGCCAATTAGCCCCAACATTGGAACGAATGCTCCGATACACCAGAGGAGCGCGGTTATGGCCGTCAGAGCCGCTAAGCAGTAGGCGAACCACTTAAGGACGCGCCACGGCTGTCCCTTAGAAGCTTTTACCTCGCCAGCCAGGTTCTCCGCATTTGTTGAAGTCACTTTGTCCTTTCCAGGACTGGGCTACTAAACGTTAAACCTAAATTCCACCACGTCGCCGTCCTTCATGATGTACTCCTTGCCCTCAATCCGGACCTTGCCTGCAGACTTGGCGTCGGCCATAGATCCGGCAGCCACCAGGTCATCGAAGGAAACGATCTCGGCCTTGATGAAGCCGCGCTGGAAATCGGTGTGGATCACGCCGGCTGCCTCGGGCGCCGTCGCACCTTTATTGACTGTCCAGGCGCGGGTCTCTTTGGGCCCGGCGGTGAGGTAGGCCTGCAGTCCAAGCGTAGCGAAGCCGACGCGGGCCAGCTGGTCCATGCCGGACTCTTCCTGACCGTTGAGTTCGAGCATCTCGCGGGCTTCTTCTTCGGAGAGCTCCACCAGATCGGCTTCAAGCTTGGCGTCGAGGAACACGGCATCCGCCGGAGCGACCAGCGCAGCAAGCTCGGCCTGCTTCTCTGCGGAGTTCAGCACGCCTTCATCGGCGTTGAACACGTAGATGAATGGCTTCGCCGTCAGCAGGTTCAGCTGCCCGAGGTGCTCCATCTCGAGTTTGTCTGAAGCGATGGAGTTGAAGATGGTGTCACCGCGCTCCAGCGTCTCCTGCGCCTTGAGGTAGGCATCCAGGGTGGCCTGTTCGGCCTTGCGCCCCTTGACCTGCTTCTCCAGCTTCGGGATCGCGTTCTCCATGGTCTGGAGATCGGCCAGGATCAGCTCGGTGTTGATGGTCTCCATATCGGAGGTGGGATCCACCTTGCCGTCCACGTGGATGACGTTCTCATCCTCGAACACGCGGACCACCTGGGCGATCGCGTGGGCCTCACGGATGGTCGCGAGGAACTGGTTGCCCAGCCCTTCGCCCTCCGAGGCGCCCTTCACGATGCCTGCGATGTCCACGAAGGACACCGTCGCGGGAAGGATCTTCTGCGAGCCGAAGATCTTGGCAAGCGCATCAAGCCGCGAATCGGGCAGGTTCACGATGCCCACATTCGGCTCGATGGTGGCGAACGGATAGTTCGCCGCCAGGATCGACTGACGAGTCAGCGCGTTAAACAGGGTCGACTTGCCCACATTGGGTAGTCCCACGATTCCAATAGTCAAAGCCACGGTCACCTAACCTACCGCGCAGAGCCGCCCTCCCGCGACTTCTCGGGGCTCTAAGGGCCTACCGGGTCTCGGAACACGCACATAGACTGAGAATCCGTTCATCATGTGGACCGATTCTCGGCCAATTTGCGAGATTCGGGTCACACCTAGCACGTCCTTGTGTCCTAGACCATGGAAATCCGTGTCTAAGATGCCTGAGGTTCAACACTCGTACCTATCTATACACAAGCGAACTGT
>Ga0265797_10006280_pt1 | contig 16878 bp, 13 predicted proteins | sample P2T30metagenome_FD_192433 | JGI IMG/M metagenome (GOLD analysis project Ga0265797, IMG submission 192433) | Plant litter microbial communities from East Loma Ridge, Irvine, California - P2 T30 | ecosystem: Environmental > Terrestrial > Plant litter > Unclassified | place: USA: California...
TAAAAAAAGGGCAGCGTTCGCTGCCCTTCTTCTTTTGCGGCCCGGCTCCTCAGCCGCGCCAGCCCCGGTACCAGTCGCGGTAATGCGACAGCCCCGTCTCGAGCGGCGTGGCCGGCTTGTAGCCGACCCACTCTTGCAAGCGGCTGGTATCGGCGTGGGTGGCCGGCACGTCGCCGGCCTGCATCGGCTGGAAATCCAGCTGCGCCTCTACACCCAGCACGCGCTCGAGGGTGCGCACGAAATCGAGCACCATCACCGGCTGGTTGTTGCCGATGTTGAAGACCGCATGGCGCGCCTTGCCTTCCTGCGCCGGTTGCGGCTTGAACAGCAGACGCACCACGCCTTCGACGATGTCGTCGATATACGTGAAGTCGCGCGTCAGCTTGCCTTCGGCAAACACCGGGATCTTTTCGCCACGCACCATCTTCTCGGTAAAGCTGAAGTAGGCCATGTCCGGCCGGCCCCACGGACCATACACGGTGAAGAAGCGCAGCCCGGTTGCCGGGAAGCCGTACAGGTGGCTGTACGAATACGCCATCAGTTCGTTGGCCTTCTTGGTGGCGGCGTACAGCGACACCGGTTCGTCGACCTGGTCGGCTTCGCTGAACGGCACCTTGGCGTTGCTGCCATACACGCTGCTGCTGCTGGCGTACAGCAAGTGTTCGATCTTGTTGTGGCGGCACGCTTCGAGGATATTGCCGAAGCCGACCAGATTCGACTGGATATAGGCCGATGGATTCTCCAGCGAATAACGCACGCCGGCCTGGGCCGCGAGGTGCACCACCAGCTGCGGCTGGACCCGCTCGAACAAGGCGCTCAGGGCGGCATTGTCGGCGATGTCGAGCCGTTCGCAAACGATGCCGGCCGGCTGAAGCAGGGCCGCGACGCGGTCGGTTTTCAGCTGCGGGTCGTAATAGTCGTTGAAATTGTCGCAGCCGGTGACCTGGTGGCCCATGGCCGCCAGGCGCGCGGCAACAAAGCTGCCGACGAAGCCGGCGGCGCCGGTGACCAGGATGCGCTGGCCGCTCACGGCGCGCTCGCCTTGACTGCGCGGCCGATACCTTCATAGGCCAGGCCGGCAGCGGCCACGGTATGCGGATCGTAGATGTTGCGGCCGTCGAAGACGGCGCGCGCCGTCAAGGTCTGGGCCAGGAACTTCCAGTCCGGCGCGCGGAATTCTTTCCATTCGGTCACCAGGACCAGCACGTCGGCGCCGCGCACGGCGTCGTCGGCCGAGGTGGCGATCGTCAGCAGTTCGGCGCATTTGGCCTCGCCATGCTCGGCATGCAATACGCGCTGGGCTTCCTTGCTGGCCACCGGGTCATACGCGACCACACGTGCACCGGCGGCGAACAGGGCGCGGATCAGCACCAGGCTCGGCGCTTCGCGCATGTCGTCGGTGTTCGGCTTGAACGACAGGCCCCACAGGGCGATGGTCTTGCCGCGCAGGTTGGTTTCACCCTGGAAGAAGCGGCACACCTTGCGGTACAGCACGTTCTTCTGCAGGTCGTTGACGCGTTCGGTCGCTTCCAAGATGTGCAGTTGCTGGCCATAGCCGCTCGCGGTCTTGACCAGAGCCTTGACGTCTTTCGGGAAACACGAGCCGCCGTAGCCCATGCCGGCGTACAGGAATTGCGAGCCGATGCGCGGGTCCATGCCGATGCCCTGGCGCACCGCTTCGATGTCGGCGCCCAGCAGTTCGGCCAGGTTGGCCAGTTCGTTCATGAAGCTGATGCGGGTGGCCAGCATGGCGTTGGCGGCGTACTTGGTCAGCTCGGCCGAGCGGACATCCATCACCACCAGCTTTTCGTGGTTGCGGCTGAATGGCGCGTACAGCTGGCGCATCTGTACCGTGGCGTCGGCGTCGTCGCTGCCGACCACGATCCGGTCCGGACGCATGAAATCGTTGATGGCGGCGCCTTCCTTCAAAAATTCTGGATTGCTGACCACGGTGAACCCGACCTGCGCATTGCGCTTGTCGACTTCGCCTTTAATGGCCTGGCGCACCAGGTCGGCGGTACCGACCGGCACGGTGGATTTGTCGACGATCACGATCGGGCGCGTGATGCGCTGGCCGATCTGGCGCGCCGCTTCCAGGATGTGGGTCAAATCGGCGCTGCCGTCTTCATCCGGCGGGGTGCCGACCGCCAGGAAGATCACGTCGGCATGGGCCACCGCGTCGTCGTAGCTGGTCGAAAAATGCAGGCGGCCGGCGCCGGCGTTGGCGATGACCATGGTGTCCAGACCAGGTTCGTGGATCGGGATCTGGCCATCCTTGAGCATCTGGATCTTGCTGGCGTTGATGTCGAGGCACAGGACGTTGTTGCCGACGTCGGCAAAACATGCACCCGACACCAAACCGACGTAACCGGTACCGATAACTGAAATTTTCATGAGAGTTCTTATCCAGAGTAGACGCCTGTGGCAGGCACGAGGACTGTAATGTTGCTTGCGTGAAACCCGCCACACGCTTGCGGCGGCCTGATCGAGATACAGATCAGGTTGTGTTCCAGCACTTAAAATGATGATCGGAAATTATTATATTGGAAATTTCCTGTGATTCGATTGAGATTCGGTTGAGGTTTAAGAAGAAATGAAATATCTTGCAACAAACATTTCCATACATGCCTGCGAGCAGTTGCGCACGCCTCAAGAATTTTCAGCATGAAACTCCTCACCTTCAGTTCCCTATTCCCCAATGCCGTGCGTCCAAATCACGGCATCTTCGTCGAGACGCGGCTGCGCTACCTGCTGGCCAGCGGCGGCGTCGAGTCGCGCGTCGTGGCGCCGGTACCATGGTTCCCGTTCAAGCATCCACGTTTCGGTGAATATGCCCACTTCGCCCAGGTGCCGGAGCGCGAGGTGCGCTACGGCATCGACGTCCAGCACCCGCGTTATCTGCATTTTCCGAAAGTCGGCATGGAACTGGCCCCAAGCCTGATGGCGGCCTGCGTCAAGCCGGTCATCGGCCGCATGATCGACGAAGGCTACGATTTCGACGTGATCGACGCCCACTACTTCTATCCGGACGGCGTGGCGGCGGTCAAACTGGGCAAGTACTTCAACAAGCCGGTGGTGATCACCGCGCGCGGCACCGACATCAACCTGATCCCGCAGTTCGCGCGTCCGCGCGCCATGATCCTGGAAGCGGCGGCGCAGGCCGACGCCATCATCACCGTGTGCGCTGCTTTGAAGGATGAGATGGTGGGGCTGGGCGTAGCGCCAAATCTGATCACGCCGCTGCGCAATGGCGTCGATTTGCAGCGCTTCGCGCCGCTCGATCGCGCCGCCATGCGCGCCGAGCTGGACATCGACGGCTTCACCCTGATTTCGGTCGGCGTGCTCGATCCGCGCAAGGCGCACGACATGACGATCCGCGCACTGACCTTGCTGCCGGGCGTGAAACTCTTGATCGCCGGGATCGGCCCCGAGCGCAAGCGCCTGGAAACGCTGGCAGCCGAGATCGGTGTGGCCGACCGCGTCAAGTTCCTGGGCCCGGTCGCGCAGACCGAGCTCAAAAAATACTACAACGCCGCCGACGCCATGGTGCTGGCCTCGAGCCGCGAAGGCTGGGCCAACGTGCTGCTCGAATCGATGGCCTGCGGCACGCCGGTGGTGGCCAGCAATGTGTGGGGTACGCCGGAAGTGGTGGCCGCACCCGAAGCGGGCGTGCTGATGGCCGATCGCACCCACGAAAAGCTGGCCGAAGCAGTGCAGCAGCTGCGTGCGAATTATCCGGACCATGCGGCGACGCGGCGCTATGCCGAAAACTTCAGCTGGGACGATACGACCGCGGGCCAGCTGGCGATCTTCTCGCGCCTGATCGAAGGCCGGCGTGGCGCCGCTGCGGCAGTGACGCGCCAGGCGGCGTAACCATCTCAGACGCGCATGAAAAAAGGGTCGCGCTAGCGGCCCTGGTTACGTCAAGCGATGGTTACCAGATAATCACGCGCTCTTTCGGCGCCAGATACATCTTGTCCCCTGCTTTCACCCCGAACGCTTCGTAGAAGCCCGGCTGGTTCTTCACCGTGCCATTCGCGCGATACTGCGCCGGCGAGTGCGGGTCGGTCTTGATCTGGGCGATCTGCGCCGGTTCGCGCATCTTGGCGCGCCACACCTGGGCCCAGCCCATGTAGAAGCGCTGGTCGCCGGTCAACTTGTCGATCACGGGCGCCGGCTTGCCCTTGAGCGAGAGCTTGTAGGCTTTGTAGGCGATCGCCAGGCCCGAGTTGTCGCCGATGTTTTCGCCCAGCGTCAGTTCGCCATTCACGTGGTAGCCCGGCAGCGGGCTGAACGCGGCGTACTGCGCAATCAACGCCTTGGTTTTTTCGCCGAAGCGCTTGCCGTCTTCCTCGGTCCACCAGTTGCGCATATTGCCGTCGCCATCGTACTGCGAACCCTGGTCGTCGAAGCCGTGGCTGATCTCGTGGCCGATCACGGCGCCGATGCCGCCGTAGTTCACCGCGTCATCGGCTTTCGCGTCGAAGAACGGCGGCTGCAGAATCGCGGCCGGGAACACGATCTCGTTCAGTTCCGGGTTGTAGTAGGCATTCACCGTTTGCGGCGTCATGCCCCACTCGTCGCGGTCGATCGGCTTGCCCAGTTTATTCAGCTCGCGGTTGTACTCGACTTCGCGCGAACGCATCACGTTGCCCACCAGGTCGTCACGCTTGACGCTCAAGGCGGTGTACTCTTTCCACTTGCTCGGGTAGCCGATCTTCGGGGTGAACTTGGCCAGCTTGGCTTGGGCTTCCTTCTTGGTCTCCGGGCTCATCCAGTCGAGGGTATCGATCGAATCCTTGTAGGCGGCCAGCAGGTTGTTGACCAAGACTTCCATGCGCGCCTTGCGCTCGGCCGGGAAGTGCTGTTTCACGTACAGTTTGCCGACCGCGTCACCGAGGCTGCCTTCCAGCGTCGACACGCCGCGCTTCCAGCGTGGCTCCAGCTGCGGAATGCCGGCCAGCGTGGTGCCATTGAAGGCGAAGCGCTGGTCAACAAACGCTTTCGACAGGTAGCTGGCGTAGCCGTTGACGGTATGCAGCTGCAGGTACGCCTGCCAGGTCGACAGCGGCACGCGATTGAGCACGTCGGCGAAGCCCTTGAAAAAGCTCGGCTGGCTGACGATCACGTAGTCGGTCTTGCCCTGGATGCCGGATGCGGCCAGCCAGGCGTTCCAGTCGAAGCCGGGCGCCATGGCGGCCAGCTTGGACAGTTCGACCTTGTTGTAGGCCTTGACCGGATCGCGGTTCTCGACCTTGGTCCACTGCACCTTGGCCAGTTCGGTTTCCAGGTCGACGATCGCCTTGGCATCGGCCACGGCGGTTTTGCTGCCGGCCAGCGTCAGCATCTTCTCGACGTGCTGCCCGTACTTGGCGCGGATCTCGACCAGCTTGGCGTCGTTTGTCTTCAGGTAATAGTCACGATCCGGCATGCCCAGGCCATCCTGGTGCAGGTCGGCCACGTACCTGGTCGAATCCTTGGCATCCTGGTGGATGTAGAACGACAACGGCACCGTCACGCCGATGCGGTTCAGTTGCGCAAACAGCGCCGGCAGCGCGGCCTTGTCCTTGACCGCGGCAATGCGCGCCAGCTGGTCTTTCAACGGCGCGACGCCGAGCTGCTCGAGGCGCGCTTCATCCATATAGCTGGCGTAGAAGTCGCCGATCTTGCGCACCTCGGTACCGGCGCCGGCATTCTTGTCGGCCACGGCGCCCTCGATGATGGCGCGCAGCTGCGGCTGGGTGTCGTCGGCCAGCTTGTGGAACGCGCCCCAGCTCGATTTGTCGGCCGGGATCTCGACGCTTTTGAGCCACTTGCCGTTGACGTGTTCAAAGAAGTCGTCCTGGGCGCGCGCGCCTGGCTCGATGTACTGCAGCGCGATCCCTGTAGTGAGACCGTTAGTGAGACCGTTAGTGAGACCGGCGCCGTTGGTGGCGCTGGTTTTGGCAGCGCCAGTCTGGGCCTGCGCCAGCGAGGCCACCAGCATCAGTGCGGCGGCGCTCATCAAATGTCGTTGCATGTTCTCTCCGTTTTTATGATGAAAAACGGGCCGGCCCATATGGCGCCGGCCCGTTTCAAAACTGCTGTTTTACCAGACCGTCACGCGCTCTTGCGGCGCCAGGTACATCTTGTCGCCCGGTTTCACGTTGAACGCCTCGTAGAATTCAGGCATGTTCGACAGGCTGCCGTTGGCGCGGAACTGGCCCGGCGAGTGCGGGTCGGTCTTGACCTGGTTGATCTGCTGCGCTTCGCGCATCTTCGAGCGCCACACCTGGGCGAAGCCCATGAAGAAGCGCTGGTCGCCGGTCAAGCCATCGATCACCGGCGCCGGCTTGCCGTTCAAGGACAATTTATACGCCTTGTAGCCGATCGACAGGCCGGCGTTGTCGCCGATGTTTTCGCCCAGCGTCAGTTCGCCGTTGACGTTGTAGCCCGGCAGCGGGCTGAAGCCGTTGAACTGCTTGACCAATTTATCGGTGCGCTGCTTGAAGGCGGCGCGGTCCTGCTCGGTCCACCAGTCGCGCAGATTGCCGTCGCCGTCCGACTGGCTGCCCTTGTCGTCGAAACCGTGGCCGATTTCGTGGCCGATCACGGCGCCGATGGCGCCATAGTTGACGGCGTCGTCGGCGCGCATGTCGAAGAACGGCGGCTGCAGGATCGCGGCCGGGAACACGATCTCGTTCATCGAGCTGCGGTAGTAGGCGTTCACGGTCTGCGGCGTCATGCCCCACTCGGTGTGGTCGATCGGTTTGCCGAGCTTGGTGATATTGCGGTTGTACTCGAACGTCTCGGCGCGCATCACGTTGCCGACCAGGTCATTGGCCTTGATGTCGAGCTTGGCGTAGTCGCGCCACTTGTCCGGATAGCCGATCTTCGGCGTGAACTTGGCCAGCTTGGCGCGGGCTTCCTTCTTGGTCTCCGGGCTCATCCACTCGAGGTTGTCGATCGACTGGCCGTAGGCCACGATCAGGTTTTTCACCAGCTCTTCCATGCGCGCCTTGCGCTCGGCCGGGAAGTGCTCGGCCACATACAGTTTGCCCAGCGGTTCGCCCAGCGCGCCTTCGACCGTGGCGACACCCTTCTTCCAGGTCGGCTGCTGTTCGGTGACGCCGGTCAGCGCGGTGCCGTAGAAAGCGAAGTTCTGGTCGACGAAGGCCTTCGACAGGTACGGCGAATATTCGCGCAGCAGCTGCCATTCGAAGTACGACTTCAGGGTCGCCAGGTCGGTCTTGGCCAGCACCGCGTTCAGGCCGCTGAAGTAGCTCGGCTGGGAAACGATGATGGTGTCGAGCTTGTTGCCGACGCCGGCGGCGGCCAGGGCCGCGCTCCAGTCGTAGCCGGGCGCGAGCTTGGTCAGCTCGGCAACCGTCATCTTGTTGTAGCGCTTGACCGGGTCGCGGTTCTCGACCTTGGTCCACTGCACCTTGGCCAGTTCGGTCTCGAAGTCGACGATCGCCTTGGCCTGGGCGGCGGCGTTCTTTTCGCCGGCCAGCGCCAGCGTCTTGCCGACGTGCTGCTCGTACGCGGCGCGGGTTTCGGCCAGGCGCTTGTCGTCCAGCTTCAGGTAGTAGTCGCGGTCGGGCATGCCCAGGCCGCTCTGGCTGATGTAGGTGACGTGGCGGGTCGATTCGCGTGCGTCCTGGCCGACATAGATGCCGTACGGGGTGGCGACGCCGATCTTCGACAAGTGTGCTGCGAGCGCCGGCAGGCCCTGCTTGTTCTTGAGCGAACGGATCTTCGAGAGCTCGGCGCTCAGCGGCTTGACGCCCAGCGTCTCGCGCCGTGCTTCATCCATGTAGCTGGTGTACAGGTCGCCGATCTTGCGCATCTCGGTGCCAGGGCCGATGCGGCTCTTCTGGGCGCCCTCGATGATGGCGCGCAGCTGCGGCGTGGTGTCGTCGCGCAGCTTCATGAAGGTGCCCCAGCTGGCCTTGTCGCTCGGAATCTCGGTCTCCTTCAGCCACTTGCCGTTGAGGTAAGTGAAGAAGTCGTCCTGCGGTCGCACGCTGGTGTCGATGAACTGGGTGTCGATGCCCGAGATCGGGGCGGCCTTGGCCGCAGCGGTGGCGGCGGCTGGCGTCGCGTCGGCGGCAATGGCAGGGACAGCGAAGGCTGCCATGATCGACAGGGTCAGGGTGCTCAGAAGGTATCGCTTCACGGGAAAATCCTTACTTGCAATATGGTTTGCAATGATGTTTTTTGCGGACAAAAAATCAGCTTGGCCCGACGCCGCACGGCATCCGGCAGAAAAGCATTCTAGCGGGTGAGAAACAAACAGCGCTGGGGCAAATGTGTTTTTTACTTTTCGATACATCGCCAGTACTTCTTTTGGCATATGCATGTGTTGGACGATGACAACAGAGTGACATGCAAACGCCGAGTGTGGCGACGCAGGCGGGTACAATCGTCCACAGAGGCAGCCTGTTACCGGCACATCGCGTGGCGGATAGTAAGAGGCAAAAAAAAACCCGCGGTGGGGGCCGCGGGCGAAGACCACTTCAAGAAGTGGAGAGAGAGAAAAACTGTCCCGACTATAGGCTGCCTCCCCCCAGCTTGCTTGCATTCTTACAATTGCTTACTAACGGCAAGTGAAGTGCAACACGTCTTTACTCCCTGCAATTCACTCTTATCTCGACGTTTCCCTTTGTGCATGCCCTTTGAGGTCGTCGCTCTGCCGTAGCGCTTCCTGCTGGCCTGCTCCGCAGGGCTGCGCAATCGCGTTTATACTGGTTCGCCATGGGCTCCACATTCAAGAATTCCTGCCTCGTCGGCCTCGGTGCAGTCGCCGGGATCGGCCTCACCATGCAGTTTTCGGCGCTCGCCCTGAAGCCGCCGGTCGAGGCCAGCATGCCGATGGCCGAACTGCGCCAGCTGGCCGATGCGTATGGCGTCATCAAGTCCGACTACGTCGAGCCGATCGAGGATAAACACCTGCTCTCGCAGGCGATCGCCGGCATGGTCGAATCGCTCGATCCGCACTCGGCCTACCTCGACCCACGTGCCTACCGCGAACTGCGCGAAGGCACCGAAGGCCGCTTCGTCGGCCTGGGCATCGAGATCGCCCAGAGCGAAGAAGGCTTCATCGAGATCATCACGCCGATGGAAGACTCACCCGCGGCGCAAGCCGGCATCAGGGAAGGCGACCTGATTACACGCATCGACGACTTCGCGGTGCAGGGCGTGCCGCTCGACGAGGCCATCAAGCGCATGCGCGGCGAGCCGGGCACCCGGGTCACGCTGACCATCGCGCGCAAGGATGCGCCTGAACCACTGCGCATCACGGTCGAGCGGCGCGAGATCGTCCAGAAAAGCGTCAAGGGCAAGATGGTCGAACCGGGCTACGCCTGGCTACGCATCTCGCAGTTCCAGGAGCCGACCGTGGATGACATGGCGGCGCGCCTGCAGGCGCTGTACCGCGACAACCCCGACATGAAAGGCCTGGTGCTCGACCTGCGCAACGATCCCGGCGGCCTGCTGCAGGGCGCGATCGGCGTCGCCGCCGCCTTCCTGCCGAAGAACGCCGAGATTGTCTCGACCAACGGCCAGCTCGAAGAACAGCGCCAGCGCTTCTATGGCCGCCCGGAGTTCTACATGCTGCGCAGCGGCGCCGATCCGCTCTCCACGCTGCCGGCCGCCTTTAAAACGCTGCCGATGGTGGTGCTGGTCAATACCGGCTCGGCCTCGGCCTCCGAGATCGTGGCCGGCGCGCTGCAAGACTACAAGCGCGCCGCCATTCTCGGCAGCCAGACCTTCGGCAAGGGCTCGGTGCAGACCATCCGCCCGATCGGGCGCGACGCCGCCGTCAAGCTGACCACGGCGCGCTACTACACCCCGGCCGGGCGCTCGATCCAGGCGCGCGGCATCGTGCCCGACTTCGCGGTCGACGAGACCGCCGACGGCGACGGCTTGAACGCGCTGCGCATGCGCGAAGCGGATCTGCAGCATCACCTGTCGAACGGCGAGGCCCAGGAAATCGCCACCCGCGAAGACGATATCGAAGAGCAGATGCGCTTGTTGGGCGAAGCGCGCCTGCGCAAACCGCTCGACTATGGCGCCACGGACGACTTCCAGCTGGCGCAGGCGCTGCGGCATCTGAAGGGCCAGCAAGTGGCGCTGTCGCCACGCGCGACGGGCACCACGCTGGCGCGCCACGCGCGCTGACGGCGCATGGCGGGGCTTGTCGCCGGCTGACTGTCCCACATTGCGCTACCTCGCATGCACCCCGGGTAGCCGCCAAAGTGGCCAAGCCGCCAATTCCCAGCCTTGAGCCGAGCGTGTAGAATCGCCGCATCTTGCGGGCAAGTCCCGTTATTTTCTTTGAAAGTTTCCCGAACATGAAACCTGTCGTGATCAGCGGCACCGGCCTGTTTACGCCGCCAAACGCCATCTCGAACGACGAACTGGTGGTTGCCTTCAACGCCTACGTTGCGCTGCATAACGAGCAAAACGCAGAGAAAATCGCGGCAGGCGAAGTCACGGCGCTGGAACCGTCGAGCAGCGCCTTCATCGAAAAAGCGTCGGGCATCAAGTCGCGCTACGTGATGGAAAAGAGCGGCATCCTCGATCCGGCCCACATGACGGCGCGCATCAGTGAACGCCCTGACGAGCAGATTTCGCTGCAGGCCGAGATGTGCGTGGCAGCCGCGCGCGAAGCAATGGAGCGCGCCGGCAAACAGCCATCGGACATCGACATGGTGCTGGTCGCCTGCAGCAATATGCAGCGCGCCTACCCGGCCATGGCGGTCGAGGTGCAGGAAGCGCTCGGCATCGACGGCTTCGGCTTCGACATGAACGTGGCCTGCTCGTCGGCCACCTTCGGCATCGCCACCGCGGTCGACGCGGTGCGCGGCAATCGCGCACGCGCGGTCCTGGTGCTGAACCCGGAAATCACCAGCGGCCACCTGAACTTCCGCGACCGCGACAGCCACTTCATTTTCGGCGACGCGTGTACTGCGATCATCATCGAGGCAGCAGAAACGGCTACCGGTGCACACCAGTGGGAAATCCTGGACAGCCAGCTCAAAACCAGCTTCTCGAACAACATCCGCAACAACTTCGGCTTCATGAACCGCTTCGACGAAGCCGGCGTCGGCAGCCCGGATAAATTGTTCCGCCAGCAGGGCCGCAAGGTGTTCAAGGAAGTGTGCCCGATGGCGGCCGAGACGATCGCCAGCACGCTGCAATCGGCCGGCCTGGAAACCAAGGATGTGGCGCGCTACTGGCTGCACCAGGCCAACCTGAACATGAACCTGCTGATCGTGCGTACCTTGCTGGGGCGCGATGCCGAGCCGGGCGAAGCGCCGGTGATTCTCGACACCTACGCGAATACGTCGTCGGCCGGGTCGATCATCGCGTTCCACAAGTACCAGGACGATTTACCGGCCGGTTCGAATGGCGTGATCTGCTCGTTCGGCGCCGGTTATTCGATCGGCTGCGTGGTGGTGCGCAAGAAGTAAGAAGTAAGGCACGCGCTGTCCCAGGCGCGTGTTTCTCGTTCCGGCCCTGCCGGATCCGATTCCGGGAGCCCTCCGCCTTCACTTCAGGGAGCCGGACGGTAACCGGTATCGAGCGCGCCCGACTGCGGCGCCACCACTTTTGCACCCTTGTCCCGGTTGCCGATGGCAATGCTGAACGCCGACGGCGCGACGTGCATCAGCAGCTTGTAGACCACGATCAGGAACGCTACCGTCACCAGCGGCGAGAACACGTAATAGATCGGGAACGGCACCCAGCGCGCATAGCGCAGGATGAATTGCCAACCCAGGAACATCAATGGGAAGTGGGCAACAAAGACAAAGAAGCTGTACCGGTTGCCCATCAGCGCCCAGCGCCCGAGGCGGCTGCCGTGCAGCAGCGAGGCGGCCGGCCACAGCAAAAATGGCAGAGTCAAGGCCAGTCCGATGGTCTTTTCGCCGCGCAGCGCGATGAACCCGAGGCAGGCGGCAGCGATCAGTACCGCACACAGCTTTGCATGCTTGTCCAACGCCTCCAGATTCCAGTCATACAGCGCAGCCATGCCACCAATGTAGAACAGGATCGCGCTGGTGCTACGCAGCACCAGGTGTCCGTCGTAATCGAAGTAGAACACGATTGACACCACTACCAGGCCAAGCCACGGCGCCTTGCGCAGCACATAGCCGAACAATGGTGCCAGCAAAATCAGGACCACCATATCGCGCAAGAAGTACAAGGGCATGTTGAACGGCGTGTCGGTCAGCGCGAACACCCGGTCGAGCCAGCCGGCCAGGTCGACGCCCGTCAGCGGCACGCGGTAGGCGAAACCGAAGTACCGTTCCAATGGAAACATCAGCGCGATAAATGCCAGGTTGAACACCAGGAATGGAATCACCAGGGTGCGGAACTTCTTGGCGAACATCTTGCGCGGCGCCTGGTCCAGTGCTGCGCCAAACAGCAGGAAGCCGGAAATCAGCGTCAGCATCGGCACGCCCGAACGGAACAATCCGTTGCGCAGGGCCGCCACCAGGTATTCGAACGGATTGCGCCACTCCCAGCCAATCGAATCGCCGACACCACCGGTATGCACATACACGGTTCCCAGGATTAGCAGCGGGCGCAGGATGGCGATGCGTTCTTTGACGGTGGTGGACAGATTCATTACAGAACTCCAGTGGCCATGGGTCTTGGTGAGCGAGAGGTGGGCAAGGGCCAGGCGCCTCGGAGACCCGCACGGCTAAAATGTTTCCTGCTAATCAAAGGGAATGATAAACAAATATCGAAACCACAACAATTAAAATGTTAAGAAAGACATAATAGTCGGTTTCCCTGCAACACGGCACCGGCCGCCAATCGTGCGCAACAGGTGGGAAATCGATGTGGACTGGCCAGGATGGCCTTGCGATGCGCTACCGTGTGAACCGGCAGGCTGGAACGGTCGCGGCGTGGCGCCGCGACGCGGGTGGGTTCTACATGACGCCGGGGTGAAGCATTACGTCAGGCCAGATGGCTTTCGCGGTCGCGCAGTTCGGCAAAACTTTCGATGTTGCCGATGCTGACTACCACCGGGTTCAGGCTGGCGCCGGGCGACATCGAGCGCCACGCGAACTGCCATTCCTTTTCGCGCGCCTGGCCCGGGCTGCGGGTGAAGGCGGCGCCCAGCGGCGAGCGGCCGCCGTAGGCGATGGCGCCGTCAATGCCGGCCCAGTTGGGCAGCAGGCGCCCTACCGCGCGGTGCAGGCGCTCGCCGAATTGTTCAGTGTTGTGGATCACCAGGCAGGCGTCGCTGGGCGTGATGATGTCGAACAGGTGCTTGTCCCAGACGGTCGAAAACGACAGGTTCAGGAAGCCGCCGTTCGGTTCGAGGCGGAACTGGCCGTTCTTGAGCGCGTTTTCGAGGTCGGTGCGCAGCGCGTAGCGGTGCAGGGTCGGCGGGCGTTGGTAGTCGTTCATGACGGGCTTTCTGATGATGCGTTTGGAGCGGGTATGGTCGGGCGCGCCGGCTGGTGCAGCGAGTTCTGGTGCTGCATGCGCATGAAGCGCGCCGAGAGAAATATCTCGCGCAAAAAATACACGAAGCTGCTGGTCAGGCCCAGCATCGCCAGCACGAAGCAGGCGGCGATGTACTGGTCGAGCACGATGCCGGTGGTGTCGCCCGCGAACAGCATGGCGATGACGACGCACACCAGCAGGCCGCAGGCGGTGCTGGAGGCAATCGCGAAGTTGACCAGGTGCGAGCGACGGTACAGCAGCTCGAGTTCGGACGAGTACTCGGCGTTGGCGCTGACCTTGAGCCGGTCTTCCAGCACGCGGGTGCGGTCGATGATGCGCGCCAGCCGGTTGGTCAGGACAGTCAGCTTGGTGGCCACGCCGGTGAGCAGGAAGACGGGCGCGATCGCCAGCTGGATGACGTGGCCGATGTCGCTGATCTGGATATTCATGAAAACACGTTCAAATTGTTGGGGTGTGCCTGGCGCCTAGTGTAGCAGCCTGCACTTGGAGCTGACGCCTCACTTGCCATCCTTGGCCTTATTCGAAGCGGCCGAGCCGCTTGAACTGCTCGGTGGCGCCGACCAGCGCGCGCGCGATACCCGTTTCCAGCGCGCCGTGGCCGGCATCGGGAATCAACGCCAGCTTCGACCCTGGCCAGGCCGCATGCAGGCGCCAGGCCGACAGCGGCGGACAGATCACGTCGTAACGGCCCTGCACGATGATCGCCGGCAGGTGCGCGATGCGTCCGACGTCGCGTACCAGCGCATCGTCGTCGACGAAGGCGCCGTTGACCATGTAGTGCGATTCGAGCCGGCCCACGCCCAGGTCGAGCGTGTCGGACGCGACTTCTTCGGGCTGCGGCAGCAGGAATACACGCCGGCCTTCGAAGCGGCTCCAGGCGCGCGCCGCCGGCCAGTAGAGCTCGGGGTCGTGGCACAGCAGGCGGCGCGCATAGGCGCCGAGCAGGTCGTGCCGCTCGTGTTCGGGAATCGGGGCCGCGAATTCGTCGTACAGCTCGGGATGGAACCAGCGCGCGCCGTTGATGAACCAGTCGACTTCGGCGCGCGTGCACAGAAAAATCCCGCGCAGCACGAAGCCAAGGCAGCGTTCGGGATGGGTTTCGCCGTAGGCCAGCGCCAGGGTCGAACCCCAGGAGCCGCCGAACACCAGCCAGCGCTCGATGTTGAACATGCGGCGCAGGCGCTCGATGTCCTCGATCAGCAGCTGGGTGGTGTTATTGCGCCATTCGCCCAGCGGCGTCGACTTGCCGGCGCCGCGCTGGTCGAACAGGATCACGCGGTAGGTGCTCGGGTCGAAAAAGCGGCGGTGCTGCGGCGACAGGCCGGCGCCGGGGCCGCCATGCAGGAAGATCACGGGAATGCCGTCCGGATTACCGACTTCTTCCCAATAAATCGTGTGCAGCTCGTCGACCGCGAGCATGCCATGGCGCAGAGGCTGGATCGGCGGAAACAGGGACGACGGCGTGACGGGCATGGCGGCTCTTTTCAACGAGTCAAGGCAATGAGATGAGGTGCCGATTGTAGCCTACCGCCGGCCGGTTTCAGAAGCGCTCTGACCGGTGGCCGCATCCCCATATCGCCAGTGCCGGCGAGCCTGCTTCAACTTATTTCAAGTGTGCGGCTGGAACAGCCTCGAGTGCCGGTTGCCCGGCCGGGCGCGCCACGTTCTTTTTCTTGTAGCAGCCGGTCGCGAACGCGAACGCCGGGCCCATTGTCGCATTACAGAATTTCCAGACCAGCACCAGGAACGCCACCACCAGCACCGGGGTCAGCAACCAGAACAGTGGCGCCGGCACCACCGCCTGGTAGCGTTTGTAGACGAAAAAGGCGGCGGCCAGCAGCGGCGCGTGCGCCAGGAAAATAAAGAAGCTGTACGAGCTCATACGAGTCATCCAGATGCCGGCCCGGGTCCTGGTCAGCAGCGAGGCGGCCGGCCACACCAGGAATGGCGAGACATAGACCAGGTAATCGAGATTCTCGACGCGCAGTTCCACCACGGCGATGCAGGCGATACAGAACACGACCAGCGCCGGCACCCGGTACTTGTCAAGCGCCAGCATGTTCACCGGCAGCAGCGCCGCCATGCCGCCCATGTAGAACACGATCAGCATATTGTCGCGCAACAGGATCGGGCCATCGAGATTGAAGTGGCCGATGCAGAACACGATGACCAGGCCGATGAACGGCGCGCTGCGCAGCAGCTTGCCCAGCAAGGGCGCAACCAGTACCAGCACCACCAGGTTGCGCAAGAAATGCAGCGGATAGTTGACCGGCGAATCGCGCAGGCCAAACGCCGCGTCCATCCAGTCCATGAAGTCGGCGTCCAGCAACTCGCGGAAGATGTGGATGTTCAGGTAGCGCTGGCAAATCCAGGTAATGGCCAGCAGGCCGAGATTGAAGAAGATGAACGGCACCACCAGGCTGTAGAACTTTTTCTTGTACAGCTTTGCCGGCTGGCGATCCAGGCTTGAACCGAAGATCAGAAAGGCCGAGATGAACGTCAGGATTGGCACCGTGGTACGAAATACCGCGCCCTGGAAAAAGGCCTTGATATGATCGAACAGCGTGGCCGGCTGCTCCCCCACCGCCAGGAAAGGCGGCGTGTGCAGGACGACGACGCCGACGATCATCAGGAAGCGCAGCATGTTCATGCGCTGGCTGACTTCCTTGTTCAATTCCATGATGTGTACCTGTGCAAAATAGAGTCTCGCTCCTGATAATTCCTAGAAGCATTAAAAAAATGATATTTTTTGACTCTAGCACATGTGACAGCGCACACGTTTCACGATGCAATAAATTAACAAATTGTGTTTTTGAAAACGAAGTGCTATGCAAAATGGCTAATGACTCGCTTGCTTTGTCTTTTTCGACACCATAAGGCTGAACAACGGTGCGCTCTGCAACATGTGAGAACAAAAAAAAGCACCGCCGTAGCGGTGCCCATCGCTCGACAGAGTACGTCGTCAAGACATATGCTGCCCACCATTGATCGCGATATTCGCACCAGTGACAAACGCTGCCTCATCCGACGACAGGTAAGCAACCAAGCCGGCCACTTCTTCCGGCTTGCCCAGGCGGCCCATCGGAATCTGCGGAATGATCTTGGTTTCGAGCACTTCGCTCGGGATGTCCATCACCATCTTGGTGCCGATATAGCCAGGCGAGATGGTGTTGACGGTCACGCCCTTGCGCGCTACTTCCAGCGCCAGCGCCTTGCTGAAGCCGTGCATGCCGGCCTTGGCGGCCGAGTAGTTGGTCTGGCCGAAGGCGCCCTTCTGACCGTTCACCGACGAGATATTGATGATGCGGCCCCAGCCGCGCTCGACCATGCCGTCGCAGACCGGCTTGGTCATGTTGAACACGGAATCGAGGTTGGTCTTCATCACCGCGTCCCAGTTGACCTTGTCCATTT
>Ga0265797_10006281_pt1 | contig 16878 bp, 7 predicted proteins | sample P2T30metagenome_FD_192433 | JGI IMG/M metagenome (GOLD analysis project Ga0265797, IMG submission 192433) | Plant litter microbial communities from East Loma Ridge, Irvine, California - P2 T30 | ecosystem: Environmental > Terrestrial > Plant litter > Unclassified | place: USA: California...
CTTAATAATAATAATTAATAAAAAATAAATATCTTAAAAAGTATACTTTAAAATTACTTCTTATTAGAAATCTTTTAAATATAATGTTTTAAAAAACTAGCTTAGTACTAATAAGGTTATAAATTTAAAATTATATTATATTAAACTTATAAAGTATTAGATTTATAAAAAACTAGTTTAGAAGTAAAAGCTATCAATATTAAAGTATAGAGAATAAAACTTAAGCTTAAAATTACTTAAAAAAGACTAAACTTTTTTTTAGTATAGCTACTAACTTTATTATAAAAGTTAGTTTCTTAGAGCTTTCTAGTAGTAAGCTAATATAATACCTACTATTCTCTATAAAGAAAAGTCTTTTAGCTAATTAAAATAGAATAAAAGTATAAGAGCTAATTAGTTAGACTTTTAAGATCTTATTAGCTATTTAAGATAATATAATTACTTACTATAGTAAGTATATATAATATAATATATTAGGTTATTATAGTAAGTATATATACTATAATATAATATATTAGGTTACTATAGTAAGTATATATAATATAATATATTAGGTTACTATAGTAGCTAAGAAAAAGAGGTAGTAAGCGCGATTATAGCAGCTATAAATAGAATAGAAAGTGTAATTATAGTAAGTATAAGTTAAGTAGCTAGAATATAGTAGTTATTCTAAATTAATTTAAGTTATATATTAAAGCGTAGTAGCTAAAGAGCTAAAAAGAGAAAAAAAGCTAAGAAAGTAGTCTAGGTGCAAAAGATTAGGTATAAGAGAGTAGTAGTAAAGAAACGTATAGCGCATAAGAACTCTAAAGTAAGAAAGTATTTTAAAGTATTAAATAAACTATTAAAGAGTTATAAGATAATACTTTCTTCTATCTTAGAACTAGTTACAACTAGTAAGTAACTCTATAGTATATATATATATATATATATATATATAGTAGCTAATTATATATATATATATAGATCTAGAAAGCTATCTAAAATAGATTATAAATAAAGTAGACTATACGTCTCTAAGCGCAGAGATAGTTACGTATAGAAAGATAGCTAAGATTAATAAGAATAATAAGAAGTAGGTAGCTAGCGCGTTAAAGCTAAATTCTAAGAAATAGCTTAGTCTATTTAGATAGTTCTTTAAGAATATATAGAACTAAGTAAGTATATAGTAAGTATAAGTATATAAGTATAGTAAGTATATATATAGCTACGTAGTGTAGAGTAATAGTAAATAAGTAAGCTAAAAGATATTAAGAACACGTTTATAAAGTAGTAGAATAATCTACTAAAGGCATTAATTAAAAAGGTTAGTAAGAGTAAGAGAATTAGTAAGACTAATATAGAAGGTTCTAACTTATACTTTATAGAGAAGCTAAAGGTATAAAATAGTCTAAAGAAGTATTTTCTTCTTACTTAAGTAGCGTCTATAAAGCGCGTAGTATAATATATTAGTTAAGTTTTATATTAGTATAGGTATTTATATAGTAGAGTAGTAGGTAGTTATAGTAATAGTATTTCTATAAGAGTAGCTAAATATTAAGCTATATTTAGTATATTAGTATATATATTTAATATAATATAATACGTATAGTATATAGTAATTATATAGTACGTAAAGTAGTGCGTTAAATAAGTATATAGTAGATAGATATAGGTATAGATATATTATAAAGGTACTAGCTAGATAGTACTATCTAAGGTAGTAGGCGCCTAAAGCGCTATATAGCCTTAGTAGGCTTAAAAGCTTAAGAGTTAAGTAGGCGTACGTAGGTAGATTATTCTAACTTAGACTAGAGAGTCTAGATTAAGAGCTCTAGTATAGTAGCTAAAAAGTAAAAAATTTTAAAACTTTAGATAGTTTAAAAGGTTAGTATTTTACATAGGTTTACTATAGTAGATAGTTATAATATATTATATTAAGTTACTATATAGTAGCTAAAATTTTAAATAAAGTAAAATAATATATATATATTATAAGATATAATATATTACCTTATATAAGTAAATATATAGCTAATAAAGCTCTATACTAGCTAGCTAGTATAGTAAGCTCTAAGAGCTTATTACGCTAGTTTTATAAAGAGTTTTAGTACTATATATAGAGCTATTTCTAAATTTTATCTTACTACTATAAGCTAGGTAAGAAATTTAGAAATTTAAAATAAAAGTAGAATAATTAATAAACTATTTAAAGATAGCTTTATAAGAAAGTACTATTATTTACTAGATAGATCTTAGTAATAGTTAGAACTAGTCTAAAGACTAGTATAGCTTTATATTTATTTCTTTAATATTTTAAATTATTACTACTAGCTAGAATTATAAAGTAGCTTAAACTATAAAGTAGCTAAACTTTAATTAAAGTTACTATTAATCTTATAGCTAGTCTAGATAGTATATAAGCTTTAGCTATATTAAAAATAAAAGTTCTAAGTTTTAAAGCTATAGTACAAAGTTCTTTTCTATAGAACTTAATAATATTTTTAGTTATATATTAATTATTTAGAAGTAAATATTTTATCTTTATAAAACTATCTATTAAAGCTATAAGTACTAGATATAATAGTTCTAGCTATAACTACTCTATTACGTTATTACGTAACTAGTCTATTCTAATTAAATCAGACTAGCGCTAGCTCTAGAATATAAAGGTCTCTATATCTTTATATTCTACTTAATAGCTTATAATCTATTGTATACCTATTTAATTGTAGCTCTTACACTAGAACTCTAAAATAAAATTTCTTTCTAATATATAGATATCTTACTTCTAGAGTTTCTTAATTAGTAGCTAAGACTCTAATAGACAATGTGTTTTGTGGTGTCTACTCGCTAGAAGCAAACAACAGGTGTGAACAAACATACTACAAATCCAACCTGCGGGACTCCGCGCGCGCTGCCCAGGTGCTTTTCCTAACTTCAGCATCGAACATCTATACTAAATCAGTCACGCGCCTAAAGGACACGCACTACTCATGTCGGCATTACGTGTTCAGACCGCTCATCATAGCGTTGAACGCGCTGTCGTCAATAGGCCCCACGCTGCGCTTCCAAGCCTTGATCTTACGCTTCTCCTCAAGAATTGTAGCGTCATCAGGATTATGATAAGCTAGCATGTCGATAGTCGCGGACGCAAATGGAACCAGCTCTGACTCTCCTGAGAGTCTTAAGATTTTCGCATATCGAAACAAGCTCTTCGTCTCCTGCGCCGGGGAGGGTTTCCACGAGTGCGCGATGCCCCAATAGCCTTCATTGGTGCTACTCTTCAAGTGACCGTAGGCGTTACGGACGCCGGGCAAGACGTCGCGATCTCCTTCTTCCAGCCACTTCAGTCCGATGGCTACGATGTTGAGGTTTGTGGTGTAGAAGAGCTCCGCGACTCTCGCCACGAATGAGGGGCCTCCTTGTTTAACTAGGCGTGCCCATGCCTCTGACTTGAAGGCTTCATTGATCTCATCTCTGACTTTTGACCATGGTTTCAGACAGCCATCGTCGCCTCGCTTGAATAGCTGAGTACCCTCATCCTTTTTCGCGGTCCATAAGGCGATGATGCTGTCAACATCTTCAAATTTGCTCCGTGCGAAATCTTGTCTGGCTGACTGAGCAAGGGATTCATCGACGGTACCACCAATAGTGACTCGAGGCATGTCGCGGAAGCTTTTGCGAAAAGGTGCCAGTAGTTCTTCCTGGGTCTTGGTAGAAGAGAAGTAAGCCGTTGGGCTTTTTAGTTGGAACGGCGGACGCTTGACCACCGGTGCAAGTTCAATGTCTAGGGTCACAAGATTCTTGTAGTTCTCCAGTCGGCCATCGCCTCCCTTGATGGCCTCGCATAGTAGTTCGACATCCCGGAAGAGCATGATGACGTTGCAAGGTTGCAAGAGCTCTGAATGTGGGAGCTCCATCCTCACCGGACATTGCTGTTCCCTATGGTGATATGCAAAGCGTAGCCCCGGAAAATTTGTGTTATGGGCTTAATGACCTCTTTTCCGCTTTTCTTCTTCCTCTTAGTGCCGTCGTCCAGGTCGAAAGCCAGCGTGGGAACGCAGTTGCCCTTGAGCATGTTGGCGAGATGTAGACCGCCAGTCGAAGACACGAGCATGAACCGATTGCACTTTATCATGGAATCATAGCTTTCGGCGTAGATCTGTTTGTTGGCGCGTAGGATACTTGGGCTGAAGTCTTTCTTCGAAAGCATCGTCCCCTGCGTGATAGATTCGGGACGCGGGAATGTGCACAGCAGGATGCCATATATTTTGTCGCGAATCTCGCGGGGGAGATCGAGGAAGCGGAAAGAGGTCATGTCTGGTGATTTCGATGAACTTTTCGAGACGATGTGTAGAGGTCGTGTTCGGGCATGAGAACGGGATCGTGCGGGGCTTAAATTCAACGGCGGTGAGTGGATACCCTTCAGTCTAGTACGTTGTGGGTTAGTCTGAATACCACATCTTGACGGGTACTTGCGCGGCAACTTTTGCGCAACCACAATACTCACCCCATCGCATTTAGGCCCTATATCGATACGTTAGACATCTAGTAATACCGATTTCTCAAATGATGTGCAATAGGCACATGTTCAGATCCGTTCACAGCAAGGGTGTCTTTCGCGGCATGACTGATGAGGAACACCGATTTTTGTTGAACTGTATCTATAAGCTTCCCTCCGGTTTCTTGTACACTGGGACCGCTACATCGGGATCGTATGTAGACTGCACGACCTTGCTCCCTGGGGGCAATGCTATTTTGGTGCCATCAGGTAATTTCACTTCCCCGGATCTATCGCTCGCGATCATCCATGCGCTCTTCAAGCCCGTCTCTCTCGCGACATCTTCTTTGATGCGATAGACAATTTCCGGCCGTGGGATGAAGTTGTTCAAGTCTCTGCCATTTGTACTCTCTTCTAGCTCGTCCGGTATAGCTATGACCCAAGTCGGGTTTGCGTAACGGTACTTGATATGATCGAAACCCATGCAGAATATTTTGTCCTGAACAAAGTTCTCCGGTATGGGATAAGGTACACCGACCGTTTCTAGATCATTTTGGATATCGGTATTGGCGATATTGTAGTTTACATGCGTGATGACAACGTCGCGAATATCCATGCGAATCTTGTAGAGAGTGTCCAAGTTCTCGGCTAATCCCTTATCGACGTCGAATTGCTCAGCAAAATGGTCAAGATACCAGACACCGCCGTCGGTGGGCGTTTGAGCGTCGATAACAAGTAAGGGATCTGCATCAAGGAAGGCTCTCCTCAAGTCTGCATGGGAGAGGTTTGACAAGTCGCGTTTGTCTTCGATGAACAGCTGCTCTGCAGGATATGGAGAGCACATGTTGGCGCCAATGCCGAAGAGTTCCTGGACTGCATCGAGTTGGGTAGGTGTAAGATCGGCGGTGAGAATGCCAAGAAAGCGCTCTTTGTCGCGGTACAAGTTTGGGTCGTAGACCATGCTTAGGTACGTAGGTAGCCCTTGAGGTGATCAGGATGCCTCGGAAAGTGCGTATCGCATGGCTTCGATACAAGCAAGTTGTTGGTCGTTATAGCTTCCCAAGGGCTGCTTCTTGGCTTTTAAGATGGCAACGCGCACGCTGATTGCACGCCTAATGACCGTCTGACGTCACACGTCGCGGGACGCGTTCCAGAACGCGTTTTGACATTCGCCACGGCAAAACCGGGACCGCGTGCTGGAGCCTACGAGGCTGAACGCCTCAACTGCCTGGTCACGGTGATTGGAAGCGCAGTGCTGATGTGTTGTTCCCAACTATTGGTCCTATGCAAAGTCAGCGTATGCATACCTAGGTAAGCAGGCGCATCATCGCAGCTGAACTTTGCCCTCGCGCAACACTTCCTTCGGACGTCGCAACTATCGTTTAATTTGATCAGTTGTCTCGCGGTCGCGTTAGCCCGCTCTCTGCCTCCTCACTGTCCGCACGCTGGCGTCTTTGTGTGTCGCAATCGCGATCATCCGACTCGCACGTTCAGCCTTCCACCGTACTACGTGCACCATGTGGCCCATGAGCTTGTTTTTGGCCACTATAATCACCTGTATGCTTCTCTGTCTTTCGCGCTTGACCCTGGAGGGGTTCTCTGTGAGGGCAGCCTTGGTGATGTATATTGGGGGAATCACCTGCATGCTCTTTGATCTTCAGTTGCTGCCAACAGGTACGCTGCCATCAGCTACGTGGTATGAGTATCCATGGTCACCGAGGGATTATGCTAGATTAGCCGATCCGAAGTCATCTATTCGTCTTCTGCGAATGCGCCACGCCACAGGCAGGATAGAGCTCACTTTGGAGGAAGCATCATTCTCGTCGTGGCCGTCGTATACTGCTCTGTCATACACGTGGGATGCTGGACCACACAAGCAATCGATACTCATTAACGGAAAACGCCATGTTGTCAGCGACCATCTATGGGGTGCTCTTCGCAGCATTCGCGATCGGATGTTGTATGGAGACATACTTGTTTGGGTGGATGCAATTTGCATTAACCAAGATGACCCGGACGAAAAGGCTTCACAAATCGCTATCATGCCATCGATATACGAACGAGCACAGGCAGTATATCTTTGGCTGGGCGATCATTTCGAACCACGATGGACAGGGCTGGCGAAATCCTGGAAGTGGGATGTGACGAAAACACTTCGTGAAGCCGAGGAAGAATGGCCGGGAACTGCAACATGGATATTTTCCTTGATGAATGCGGAGTATTGGAAACGTTGCTGGATCATCCAAGAGCTCCGCATGGCAAGTGACATATACGTACTGTACCATGTACCTAGCTGGTCCAAGTCCAAGAGTGAGGCTATACCTTGGGACATTTGGATCCATCTGGTCAGGCTCTTCGAAGCGCAAAATGAGGCCTGGGTTCCTACGCATATTACTCGAAGAGTCCTGCGCATTGAGGATATTCGCCATCCCGTAGACACGAACCAGAACACCTTCACTTCGCTTTTGGAAAGCTTCAACGATTGTTTCTGCTCAAACTGGGCCGACAAGGTGTATGCTTTGATTGGGATTGCAGAGGACCACATTACCGATGTTGTTGCAGCGAACTACTCACAGTCTCGATTGGATATGTACTCAGAATTGATACATCTTCGAGCGCCCTCAGTGCCACTAGAGGCAAGGACTTTGACGCAACAGAAACATGCGGTGGACATGGTCTATTTTGCGAGCCTACTACGAGCCAGTATATCGCGAAAAGCATTCTCGATGGCCAAATTCCATGGATGGCGCCTTCCCAGACAGGATCCTGGGAGGTGGGAATACACACGCAGGACCAGCTGTAGTCCGTGGTGTTCGTGGGAGGACGAAGTTGTGGCAAGTATCATTGGCTACGTTCACTCATTGCTCATAAGTCTAAGAGACTCGACTAAGGGCCGTCCTTTAGACTTGGAGTGGTTTTGGCACTGTTCCATGCCAGAAAATAGTCAGGACTGGTCACCAGTGGAGTCGACTACCCGATCCGTGAGCGTTTCGGGCAGAATGACAGGAGTGGTGTATCAAGTAGGCCCGACCTATTTGTCGTTCTCCACGGACCCAGGGACAGCGAAGTCCTGGTTCAGGGAGTTAGGCCGCGACGCTCTGAGAGAAAAGGGAGACGTTGATCGACTTATCATGGGCCTACGATACTTGACGGCGGTACTGAAAGGCCGGGTCGGCTTCAAAGTCCGTAATTTTGTTCCGTTCGACGATACAACAAGGTTTGGCTATCTACATTCGAGATTATTCTTGGCCAAGGACCCGGAAGGCGTTCAGTTCGTTGGTATTGGGCCCAAGACGACGCGATCGGGCGATATTATGGTTCAGTTCTTCAAAACGGATGCGGTACTGCTCGTACGTGAGTCTAGTCGTCTGGGATTAGTAGAGACAGTAGGGCGCGCAGGCGTCGTCAAAGGCGAAGGCACGATAAACAGTCCTTCATGGGATAGTCTCTCTGGAAACGACCTGATCCAGAAGGACGATGAACAAGCGTTTGAGACTTTTCTGACACTGCAGCAACTTACGCGCCTCTCCTTTGATTCGACTGTCTTGGACACCGAACGCGTGGCATGCCATCTTCCAGTTCCAGAGGCCGTTCGGTTTTTGGGATCGTGACCGAATATTGGAATCGGACCCTGGCTATAGCATGCGAAGTGGGGAAGCTGCAAGCCACCATGGTGGGAGCCTGGGGTGCATTGGTGCCACAGGTTCGGCCTACGTTGACGCCGAAAGTCGATACAGTCAATGCAAGGTGACAGATTTGACGTGTGCTCTCTTCAGTGGCCAGGAGTGTGATGATGGGCGGCGAGAGTGAAACTAGGTGGTGATGCTCGGTGTGTTGTGCTGGCCGTCTGGGCGTGGATTGGAGCGCTATGAGACCCTGCTTTTGCACTCCCCACATACATGAGCTAGCCCAGCGCGTGAGGAAGTCGCGACTGAGAAGCGACAGCTACGCGATACCATCCTCTGCTGTTTAGATCCATCCCATTAGGCCGGTACTTGCTGCACACCCCGCTGAGAGCGCGATTGGGAGTGCATTGATCAGCAGAGGCCCCTGAATCCGGCACCGAATGGCGACACCACCCCCGGCTCGCGACAGAGCTCCCTCGGAAAGCGTGCCAGTCGGGAGTCCGCAGCCCAAAAAACTGCCCGCCCCCTCAACGCCCACATCCTCAGTCCGCCGCAAGATGGCTGCCAATGCGCCTTCCCCAGCCTCAAAAGATGGCGTCCCTCCACGCCGGCCGACTGCAGCCAGCGGCACCGCTGCGAGCGCCCGTCGTCCTGCAGCGGCATCAACAAGCACGGCGCGAACTGCTACGAGCGCGTCCAAAGCCCCCACCACGGCAACATCGCGCACCAGCACGGTTGGATCCAGCCTGAACAAGCCGCCTACGCGCCCGGCAGCAGGGACGACGGCGCGCAGGACCATCTCGTCGTCCAGAACCGCATCCGATGCCGAGCCAGACCTGTCGTCCGTCACATCGGGCGACGAGAAGAAGAGGACAGCAGTGCGCCGGACGCCCGTCACGTCGTCAGCTACTTCGAGGCCATCTCCTGCCAAACCGACTTCGAGACAATCCATTGCGCCTTCCTCTACGACAACGACTGCCGCCAAGCGTCCTGTAACCTCACGCCCACCTGCAGAGGCAGCGACGACCCGCACTGCTCCACGCGCCTCTCTTGCTGCGTCAACACGCCCGACCGCTACTCGACCCACGGCAGGAACACGGACGGCAGGTGCAACAGCAAAGGCGCCGGCTGGGCCTGCGAAGAAGCTGTCCGTCTCTGCCCCTCCACCACCAGCGCCGGAAACAGAGGATACAGCCGAAGAAGCGTGAGTCAGCATGAGCCGCCAGGATGATTCAATTGCTAACTCGATCACAGAGAGAGTCCCGTCGTCGTCACCCCTCGCCGAGCGCCCCTCAAGGACAAAGCTGCCTCCGATGCCGAAACCGAAAAGCGCAAGAGCGCTCTCGAGCCCATCAGGGCTTCCATGGCGAAACTCGGCGAGGAGCCGCCGCGTCCGGATACTGCGCCGACGGGACGTGCCGAGATGGATGTGGAGATGAAAAGGCGGAGCGCTCAGATCATGCAAGACTTCTTCAAGGAGACCAACCTACGCGACAAGCTTCAAGAGCAATGCGACGACCTCACCCGCGAAGTCGATAACCTGCATTCGGAGAAGGATAAGCTGCGCAAACAGCTGGCGGATGCTCAGGCCGCCATTGTTGAGAAGGACAAGGCCATCTCCGGCGGCTCAGATGCCTCGCCTTCACAGCACCGCGCCCACACGATCCTCGTCGAGGACATGGAAAAGAAGTTTGCGAGAGAGACCAAGCAGCTGGAAGAGCAGAGTCAACAGCTGGAGGAAGAGAAGAAGGCTGCGCAGGAGAGAGAGGCAACCGAGGCAGCCAAGGCTAGCGAGCTGCAGCAGGTCTTGGACGACTTGAACGCTGAGCTGGAACAACAGGGCCAGCAATGGGACGAAGAGAAGAAGAAGCTCGTCGAGCAAGCTGCGCAGATCGAAGGGCTCAACAAGGAGATTTCCACGCTTCGGGATGAGCGTGACAGCTTGTCGCAAGAGCTAGACATCGCCAAGAAGACGCTGGAAAACCTCGAAACAAAATTTGCGGAGCTCGAGCAGACCCAATCCGACAATCTCCGATCGCGCGATGCTAAGATCACCGAGCTGACCAAGACTGTCGATGAGTACGTGACAGAGGTTGCCTCTCGGGAGGAGAGGCATACCAATGCCCTCCAAGAAGCACAACGGTCTCTTGAGTCAAAGTCCTCTGAGTCTTCAGCTGTCGTGGAGCAACTTCAATCCGAGATCCAGACGCTGCATCAGAAACACACCGACGAACTGCGCCTCAAGGAAGAGACCATCGCATCTCACATTCAGGCGCAAAAGGAGCTTCAAGACGATATTGCCAAGCTGCAAGAACGGGCTGATCAGGTCTCTGCTGACCTGGACACCGAACGCAACGCCCATGCAGAACAGATGCAGGCCAAGATCGAGGAGCTACAGAAGAGTTCAGAAGCAGAGCTGCAAGCGAGAGAAGACGAGCTTTCTGGCCATCTCAAATCTATTGATGGTCTCCAGGAACAGATCTTGGCTTTGCAGCAAGGTTCAACTGACGGTGCCAGAGTCGCTGAAGAGCTGCACAAGGAAATCCAAGAACTGAAGGAGGCTCATGAGGCAGCGATCAAAGTCAAGGCCGATGAGAACGAGGAGCTTGCGCGACAACTGGATGCCATGAACGAGCAGCTCACCACTGACGCCGCCGAGCTTGAACAGCTCAAGGAAGAGGCCGCAAGTCTCCGCAGCACCATCGAGACACTCGAGAAAACCTCGCAACAGCAAGAGTCTCAGCACGCTTCCGACATGGCCAAAGTCCAAGCCGAACTAAACGACGCGAACAAGAAGGTGGAAGCCCACAAGGCAGAGCTTGATACGCTGCACGATAGACACAAGCAAGATCTTCGGGTCATTGGCGAGGACTATGAACGCGAGATTGAGTCGCTGCGGGCGGATCTTGAAGGAGACGCAACCAAGCGACTCAACACCCTGCAGGCTGACTACGACTCCCTCGTGGCTGAGAAGAGCAGAACACTGGAACAGCATGAGCAGATTCTTGCTGAGCGATCCAGTGAGCTTGAAGCTGTCAAGAAACAGGCTGAAGAAGCCAATGAGAGTACCGCTCGCGCGACCGAAAATCGTGACGATGCGCTCATGAAGCTCAAGAAGTTCGAAGAAGAGAAGGCGGCTCTCACAGAGGTACACAGCATCTCGCAGTCTCTAGTCGCTGATCTTCAAGCCCGCGTCGATTCCCTCACTCAGGAAGCTGCCACTGTCAAAGACGTCCAGTCTCAACTAGACCGTCTGAAGGAGGAGAAAGCAGCAATAGAGGAGGCGCATGGTATGACCCAGTCGATCATCGCCGATTTGCAAGCCCGTCATGACTCCCTTCTGGAAGACAAGACCGCTGCTGAAGACGCTCATACCCGAGCGATTGAAGCGCTGAAGCAGGACTCTGAAAGTCAGTCCAAGCATCTGCTCGCTGAACTACAAGCGAAGTATGATGCCTTGCTGGATGAGAAGAAGGCTGCAGAGCAGGAACACCATCGTGTGCTGGAGACTCAGAAGCAGGACGCCGATGCCTTTGCTTCTTCGAAAGAACTAATCGAAGAACTTCAATCCAAATACGACAGTCTGCTGCGCGAGAAGACTGCATCCGACGACGGATACGAACATGCGATCAAGGCACTGAAGCAGGAATCCGAGAACACATCAAGACAGCTCATGGACGAGCTTCAGGCCAAATACGACGCACTGCTCGAAGAAAAGAACGCAACCGAAGCAACATATACTCAAACAATTGAGACTTTGAAATCGGAGTCGGAAAGCACCACCAAGTCGATCCTAGGCGAGCTTCAATCCAAGTACGACGTACTGTTGGAAGAGAAGTCTGCGGCTGATGATGAGCACAACCAAGCTATCATGCACCTAAAGGAGCAGGTCGAGGGCGCGTCCAAAGAGCTCCTGAGCGAGCTCCAAGCCAAGTACGACCAAGCTCAGGACAACGTAAAGAGCATGTCCGAAGCTTCAAGCGCTTTGCAAATGAAGCACGATGCTGCCATGGAAGAGATCAACAATATCGAGGCTAACCACAAGGCTGAGATCGATGCTCTCCAGAGCCAGCGTGACGACCTTTCTAAGCGACTTTCACAACTCGAAAAGAGCCACGCAGACGTGCTCACCGGGCAGCTGGTGACCGAGGAAGCACACGCAAAGGCACTCGAAGCACAACAGGCCGAGATTGAGCAAAAGTATGCAAGTCTACTTGAGATCATGCAAAGCGATGCCGATCGACTGGAACAGGAGAAGTCTACGGCGCTATCGGGCAAACAATCCGCTCTCAACGAGCTTGCTGCTCTTAAGAAGGAGCTGAACGCTGAGATTGATGAACTCAAGGCCGGACTGTCAAGGAAAGATCAGGTCCAATCGACTGGAACTGACGAGATGACTCTGAAGTACGAAACCCTCCTCGCCGAGAAAACCGCTGCGGAAAAGGATCATCAGGATGCCATGACACTACTAAGGGACTCGCTCACGCAGGACCATGAGCAGACCCTATCGAAGTTGCAATCTGAGTACAACGCTTTGCAAGAAAAGATTGCCAAGACAGATCAAGAGCAGAGTGACGCAATTGAGCTACTGAAAGACGAGTTCCAAGCAGGTCATTCGAGCGACATGCAGGCCTTGAAACAACAGCTTGAGACTATGCAGAAACTGCACTCTGATCTCACCGAGCAGAAGGCGTCTATGGACCAGGCACATGAGGAAGCTATCAGCGAATTGATGGTTGGCATGGAGGCTAGCACCTCCGATGCTTTGCAGCAACTGCAGGAAAAGTACGCTGCTCTTGCCGCGGAGCTGGAAGCAGAGCGTTCCCGGCATGCAAGCGAACTTGAAACTGTAAGGCAAGAGACAGCCACACAGGCGACCTCAGACAAGGAAATACCACAGCAAGCCCCAGTCACCGACATCCCGGATGCCTCCGCATCGAACGGAACTGATTACGAAGAAAAGCTTCGTGAGGTGGAGCGACAACGTGATGAAGCCATGAGAGCCGCTCAGGACGCGGAAGACCGCATCGAAACCATGAAAGGCGAGGTTGTTCGCAAGCACCTAGCAAGGGTTGAGCCCTTGGAGAAGGAAAACGCCTTCCTCACCGACAAAATCGACCGCCTTGAAGCCATCATCGCCGCCGGTGATCGCATTGCTCGTGCAGCCGCAACTATAGGCGAGCAGCGTAACATCAACACTCTCGCAGAAGAGGATGAGGACGACGACCAAGCCATAGCGTCGGGCATCCAGGCTCCCAAGACAAACGGCGCCAGTGACCACAAAGATGTGGTAGGAACTGTAAGTAACCCCCTACCTGTATGTGGATAATTTTGGTTTGCTCGTCGCACATGAGGTACAGATCGCTAATCCGCCGCTAGCAGTTGGCAGCTATGCAAGAGACCCTGAACCAGCTCGCTGAGCTCAACAATGAGGCCATCTCTGAGAGCACGAAGACCGCCCACAAGCTCACAGTGGAGCAAGACTAGAGGTTTTTTCTTCTTGGGAGGATTGCATGTTGAACATGCTTGCCGTGACGTACGAGTGCGAATGATGCATGTGCTTCTATTTCTTCTTCCAACATACTGTTGTAATTCTTCCTCTCCCGCTCTTCACAGCATGAGTTTGCCTTTTAGATCATGGCACTATACCCACTCAATGTACTATTGTCAATTACGAAGCCTTTGTTTGCAAGATGCCCTGCGATGTGCATATGAGGTCTCAATTTCACCCAACGTTACGCTTCTTGTTGCTACGCAACCATCTCAAGAAATCAGGGACTGGCGTGAGCACCTTCGGGTATTTTGCACAGTCGGCAAGATTGACTTTCCAACACGTGGCTCTACGAACTGGGTTTCCGGTCGGACGAGAAAAGATGCAATCACATATAGATCGAGCACTAAGGTTTATAATCATGATTTGATTGAATCATACAAAAGGCGCAGCCAACAGAATTTAATATGTATATACAAGAAGACTTTTCCTCCTCACGTCTCACTCAGAGCGTTCGTTCTATCTTCCCAGGTCCTAAGACTGGTAAGAGTCGATAAAGGTAGCCCTTCCAAGCTTTTGAGCATGGACATGCTCCCTAACAACAACAGGGCTAACAGGCTTGTGGCCGTTCATCGCACGCCTGGTGGGGGCGTCGTGACGACGGGAAACAGGCTCGGAGCGGCCGCGCTTAGAGGCCGATCCCTGGAGGCACTGGGAGTAGTAGTCGTTCTGCTTTACGCACTTCCAGCCGGAGGCGCAAGTGGTAGGGCCGGTGAAACCGACCCCGCCGCAGCGCTCGTAGGCTCCGGCTGTGCTGGGCTGAGCGGGCTCAGCGGGCTCAGCGGGGGCGGGTGTGGTGGTGGGAGCAGACTCAGCAGGCGCGGAGGGAGTGGAAGACTCAGCGGGCGAAGATGGGCTGGGAGAGGCAGATGCAACGGGTGCCTCAGACTCGGCAGGTGGTGCTGACTCCTCGGGTGCGGCGGTAGGGGTAGCAGACGATGCCGCGCTGGTGGGCGCTGCAGATGAAGCAGCGGGGGCTGAGGCAGTAGCAACTGGTGCGCCAGAGCTGGCCTCTTCAGGGGTAGCAGGAGTGGTACCGCTGGCGGGGCTACCACCAAGGGCCAGGATGCGCTCGGCAGCGGCCTCGGCGGCAACCATGACGATAGCCTGGGTGTTACCAGTGGGAAGATCGGGGTGGATAGACGCATCGACGACGAAAAGGTTGTCGGTACCATAGACCTTAGTGTCAGTGTCAACAACAACACCAGCATCTCCCTTGGTTCCCATCTTGGCTGTGCCGACGTAGTGGCTACCAGTCTTGAAGGACTTGATGAGGTCTGCACCAGTGACGTTGGTGACACCGGCGGGCGCTTGAACAGTCAGAGTGGAGTTGCCGCCCTTTGTCATGGCGATCAAACGGTCCATCATCATGGTAATGGCCTCAGTATCGACATCGGAAGTCATGTGGGGGTCGGTGATGAACGAGGTGGCGCCATCAGCAGTGATACCGAGGCTACCAACAGACTGGAGACCGTGGGTGATGTAGACCTTCATCTGGATGGTGTTGTCGGAAGGCGAGTTGCAAGTACCCTGGAAGAAAATCTCGCTGCCATCGGTGGTGTTGACGGATGACCACCAGTTGAGACGCTGACCAGACTGAGCGAGCTCGCCGGAGCCCTTGGCAAACAGATCGATGGTGGTCTGGTTGGGAGTGATGAGCGCATCCTTATCGGTTGCAGCAAGCGGTGTGCTGGTGTTGAACTTGACAGTGAAGATGGGGTGGTCCTTGATCTCAGCACCAACCGGGAGGTCGATCCAGTCAGCCTCGTCGGGGAGAGTGACCTTGCTGCTGCCGCTGGCAACTGTCTTGAGCTGGTCGGCGGGACCGATTCCGGAATTGAAGAGAATGCGGGGAGTAGACATGGATCCGGCTGCGAGGATGACGCTACCTCCTTTGTTGACGTTGTAGATGACGCGCTTGCCATCCGCCGTCTCTACCTCGATACCAGAGACCGCCGATCCCTCACGGACAGCGCGGACGACGTTGGTGTTCATCATCAGCTCGAAGTTGTCGAGCTTCTGGGCGAGGGGAAGGTAGGTCCTGACGACACCGGAACGGAGACCGTCGGCGATGTTCCATGTGGGGTGGCCGTAGACATCGACCTTTGCGTTGGGGTCCTTGACGAAGTCGGTCTCGGTCCAACCCTGGCCCTCGAAGAACTTAGAGAGGACGTCGTAGGCGGCATCGTCGTAGCGGACACCATCTTCGGATCCGTAGGTTTGACCGGGGTTACGCTCGTACAGACGGTCAGCCGCCTTGGCGACATCGGTCCACTTCCAGCCAGCGGGCCACTTGTCGTTGAAGTCGCGCTCCTGGGGCTTGACGTACATCATGGCGTTGATGGCAGTGCTGCCGCCGAGCAGGCAGCCAGCCATATCCGCAGTGTCAGCGCAGTAAGCAGGGCTACCGACATCGCTGAGGTAGTATCCGTATCCAGGCACATCGTACATGGAGACAGTGTCGTTCCACGGCATGACCTCAGTCTTGCCAGTGAACGCGTACGATGGGCCACCACGCTCGATCAAGAGGACAGACGCGCCGCTCTCGGCAAACCTCTCAGCTGCGATGATACCGGCGGCGCCACCTCCAGCAACGATGTAGTCGTAGGTAGAGTTTGCGATGGTGGCTGTGGTGTTTCCACCGGCTGGGGCAGTCGAGTTACCACCAGCTCCTGGAGTAGTAGAGTTACCAGCGCCGGGGGTGCTAGGAGTGCCAGCTACCGCGAGGGCAGCCCACTTCTCGAAATCGGGGCTAGTAGCGTTGCTCATGGGTAGTCCGAAAGCTCCGAAACCAGCGTCGTGGTAGTTGAGAACCGCGCCAGCAGTCGAGGAGTCTGCGAGCGGCTTGTCAGAGTAAGCCCAACCCTGAACATTGACGCTTGGGTCCTCATAGATGACAAGGCCAGTAGCTGGGTCGTCGCTTATGCAGTTTGAGCACAAGAATGTGTATGAGAAGGCGGTGTCGTTGACAAAAGTACCGTCTGGGATAGGAGACATGGTGAAGTCACCGGTCTTGACAGCTGGGTTGGTGTAGCCAGTTGCCTCCCGGAAGGATGCAAGGACCTTGTCCTCGTGAGGCCAAGCAACAACTAGCAGGTTACCGGTCATAGATTGTCCCAGACTGAAACCAGCCCAACCTCCATCGTTGGTGATGGGTGCTTGAAGCTGAATGATGACATCCGTAGTAGGCTTCTCAGGTAGAGCATAACCCAGCGTGT